>Ga0075434_100001659_pt1 | contig 18969 bp, 13 predicted proteins | sample RhiMethybrSRZTD3_FD_75298 | JGI IMG/M metagenome (GOLD analysis project Ga0075434, IMG submission 75298) | Populus rhizosphere microbial communities from Tennessee, USA - Rhizosphere MetaG P. TD hybrid SRZTD3 | ecosystem: Host-associated > Plants > Roots > Rhizosphere > Soil | place: USA... | reverse complement strand
CCGTCGAGAACGTCCGCACCGCGCGCCGCATGACGGCGGCGGAGCTGTCGCTCGACGCGCCGGTCGATCGCACCGACAAGGATGCGGCGACACTCGGCGAGCGCTTCGCCGGACAAGAGGGCGGCGAGATCGAAGAGCGCACCGACGGCAAGTTGATGCGCGAGTTCATCGATCGGATCTTTCAAAAGTATCTCACGCCGCGCGAGCGCAAGATTCTCTACCTCTATTACGGACTTGAAGAGGGCAGTGAGGCCATGACGCTCGAGAAGATCGGTGCACTGATGGGCGTCACGCGCGAACGGATCCGTCAGATCAGAGAACGGGCATTTGAAAAGCTTCGCGAATCCCCGGACGGCAAGGCTCTGAAGGGATTCTGGAGAGCGGCCTGAACGCCTAGCCGCCGAGCCGCTGAGCGGGTACGAGATTCGAGGGGTCGGGAAGTCAAATTCCTGACCCCTCTTTGTTTCGGGGCTACTATATAGTATGGCCCTGGCTCGGGACCTCGCGTCCATCGTTGGAGAAAAGCACGTGCGCGAAGCGCGCGCGGAGCGCGTCACCTACGCGATGGACGGACTCCCGACTCACCGGCGCGTTCCTGATCTCGTCGTCCTTCCCGGCTCCCGCGAGGAATTGATCGCGGTCGTACGGCTGCTCGCCGCGCTCGGCGTGCCGTTCGTGCCGCGCGGCGCGGGGACGGGACTGTCGGGTGGCGCGCTCGCGGATGAAGGCGCGGTGCTGGTCGTGCTGACGCGCCTCAATCGCATATTACAGATCGATAAAGAGAACCGGCGCGCGGTGGTCGAGCCCGGCGTCGTCAACGCGAAACTCGGCGCCGCGGCGAAACCGCACGGTCTCCAATACGCGCCCGATCCTTCGAGCCAGACCGCGTGCACCGTCGGCGGCAACGTGGCCGAGAACGCCGGCGGCCCGCACTGCCTCAAGTACGGCGTCACCGCAAATCACATTCTCGCGCTCGAGATCCTGCTCGCCGATGGTTCGCTCGTCGAGCTCGGCAGCCCGGGCGGTGAACCGTGGGGACCGGATCTCGTCGGTCTCTTCGTCGGCTCGGAAGGCAACTTCGGTATCGCAACGAAGATCACCGTACGCCTCACGCCCCTGCCCCGCGCGATCCGCACACTGCTCGCCGACTTCACCAGCATCCGTGCGGCCGGCGAAGCGGTCTCGGCAATCATCGCGAGCGGGATCGTGCCGGCGGCACTCGAGATGATGGATCAATCGTGCATCTGCGCCGTGGAGGATTCGGTATACGCGGCTGGATATCCGCGCGACGCGGCGGCGATCCTGCTCGTGGAAATCGACGGCCGCAATGCCGAGGGCGTCGCCGCCGAGACAGACGCGGTCACGGAGCTGTTGCGGAAATCCGGCGCGCGAGCGGTGCGCTCGGCGGCCACGGAAGCCGAGCGCGAACGGCTGTGGCAAGGCCGGAAAAAAGCATTCGGCGCGATGGGGCGGCTGTCGCGCGACCTGGTCGTCCAGGATGCCGTCGTGCCGCGCTCCTCGCTGCCACGCGTCCTCGACACGATCTCCACGATCGCCCAAAATTACGGGCTGGTCGTGAGCAACGTCTTTCACGCCGGCGACGGTAACCTCCATCCCAACATCTCGTTCGACGCCACCGACCCCGCGCTCAAGCAGCGCGTCGAAGCCGCCAGCGCCGAGATCATGCAGGTCTGCATCGACGCCGGAGGAACGATCACTGGCGAGCATGGCGTGGGCATCGACAAGTTGCGGTATATGCCGCTGATCTTCGATGCGGAGTCGCTGGGTGCGATGCAGGCCGTGCGCCGCGTGTTCGATCCCAACGAGCGCGTGAATCCTGGGAAGGTCGTGCCGGTGCACGCCTGTCGTGAATGGCGGGCCGCATGACCATTCTCGACAAAGTCACTGCTCTGCTTGGCGAGGGCGCCGTACTGGAGGCCGCGCCTGATCGCGTGCCCCGCGTTGCCCCCGGATCGCCCGACGCCGTCGCCTTGCTCCTCGGCACCGCGCACCAGGAGGGCTGGCGCGTGCGAATCGAGGGCGCGGGGACCTGGCTGCAAAGCGACGCTCCCGCCGATATCGCCTTGACGACGCGGCGGCTCGATCGCATTCCGGCGATCGAGCCGTCCGATCTCACGGCCACCGCCGAGGCCGGCATCGGTCTCGACCAGCTCCGGCAGCAGCTCGCCGACCGCGGCGCGTGGCTGGCGATCGACCCGCCCGGGCTCGCCGGTCGCACACTGGGCTCTGTAGTCTCGACCGCGAGCGCCGGTCCGCTCCGGCACGGCTACGGTCCGATCAAGGATCATGTGCTCGGCGTCACGTTCGTGACCGGTGACGGTCGCATGGTGCAGAGCGGTGGACGCGTCATGAAGAACGTCGCGGGCTACGATCTCACTCGCGTGCAGGCCGGCGGGTTCGGAGCATTCGGCGTGATTGTGCTCGTGCATCTGCGACTGCGCACCCTGCCCCGTGCCGATGTCACCTATGTGCTCGAGGGCGCGCGCGAAGATCTCACTCAGGTGGGCGAAGACATTGCCGCGGCAGGCCTCACGCCCGCCGCGCTCGAGCTCGTCTCTCCCGCGCTCGCGCGGCGCGAGCGCTGGGTGCTCGCCGTACGCCTCGCGGGATCGCCGGCACTCGTCGCCGCCGACGAAGCGGGGCTGGGCGCCGCAAGCGGCGGTGGTCGGTTCACGCCGCTGCGCGCCGAAGAGGCGCACGCGTTCTGGATGCGTTTGGCGGAAGGCTTCGCCGTCCGGCCCGTGACGTTCCGAATCGGCGGCGTGCCCACCGCGAGCGATGAGCTGCTCGACCTGCTCCAACACCAACTCGGCGACGAATGGATCTCGGCGTCCCCCGCCGCCGGCGCGATTCGCTGGACCGGCGACGCGAGCATCGACCGCTTGCAGCGGCTGCGTCGGACTCTCGCGGGCCACGAGGTGCCGCTCACGCTCGAGCGGGCGCCCTGGCCGGTGCGCGGTGCCGTCGGGCACTTCGGCGCGTACCGCGAAGGGGTCGGGCCCCTCGTGGCTGGGCTCAGGCGCACATTCGATCCCGGTGGTGGTCTCGTCGTCGCCACAGAAGGCACATGACGCGAGGGGGTTTCGAAGGGCTGGACGCGTGCGTGCACTGTGGGTTTTGTCTGCAAGCTTGTCCGACGTTCCTCGTTACCGGAGATGAATCCGACTCACCTCGCGGCCGCATCGAGCTGATGCGCGCGCTCGAGCGCGGCGAGCTCACCGCCACCGATCCGGCTCTCGTCTATCATCTCGATCGCTGCCTCGGGTGCCGGGGCTGCGAGCCTGTTTGTCCTTCCGGTGTGCAGTATGGACATGGCCTCGAGGCGGCGCGTGCCCGGATCGCGGCAGCGACGGGCGTCTCTCGGCTCGCCAGACTGGCATTGTGGGCCCTGACGACACCTGGAGTTTCTGGCGTCGTCTACTGGTTTGCTCGCGTGCTGAGAGCGACGGGGCTCCCGCGCGGTTTCGCGGGCTGGGGACGGTTTCGGTTCGCTATGGGGATGTTGGCGGCGACGAAGCCAAAGGGCGGCAAAAGGCGGCACAAGGCGGCAACGGTTGACCTTTGCCGCCCATTGCCGCCCGTTGCCGCCCTGTTGTTCCGCGGCTGCGTCCAGGCCGGCCTCTTCCAGCACGTCCATGACGCTACCGAGCGCACCTTGGCGGTGAATGGCTACGCCGTCCAGAACCCGCCCGGCCAGGTCTGCTGCGGAGCGCTCCACGCCCACGCCGGCTTGCTCGACGAGGCACGCGCCCTGGCTCGGAAGAATATCGAAGCGTTCGGAGACAGCGACGAGCCGATCGTCGTAAACAGCGCGGGATGTGGGGCTTTGATGAAGGAGTACGGGCACCTGCTCGGGACCGAACGCGCCAGTCGGTTTTCGAGGAGAGTGAAGGATGTGACTGAGCTGCTCGCCCCCACCGGGAACGGCAAAGGACCGATTGCGGGCGCGCCGCTCGATCGCCACGTGGCCTACGATCCGCCGTGTCATCTGCTCCACGCGCAACGGGTCAGCGCGGAGCCACTCAAGCTGTTCGCCGCGATTCCGCTGCTCACGCTTGTGCCCGTTCAAGGAGCCGCGGAATGCTGCGGCAGTGCCGGCCTGTTCACTGTGCTCGAGCCCGAGATGTCGCGCGCCGTGCTCAAGACCAAGCTCGAGCATCTCCGGCAGGCGGCGCCGCAGGTGGTGGCGACCGGCAATCCCGGCTGTCTCATGCAGCTCGGCGCTGGCCTCGCCGCGGCGGGAATTCGCGCGGAGGTACGCCATCCCGTCGAGCTGCTCGACGATTCGTACCGAGCTGCCGGCCGCTACGAATGACCGGAGGAACGCGCCGCGTCACGACTCCGGACGGCGTGGACCTGGCCCTGCACCGCCTGCGCGCCCATCGAGACGGCCGGCCCGCGGTCCTCCTGGTGCATGGAGCCTTCACCAACCACCGGTTGTGGTTGCATGCTCCCGACGGGACAGACGGCGGCGCTGACGCAGGCGCCGGCGGGCTGGCGCACTTTCTCGGCGCCGCCGGTTTTGACGTCTGGCTCGCCGATCTGCGTCATCATGGCGAGAGTGCGCGCGAACCGCGCCGCGGCGCCTGGACGTTCGAAGACTGGGTCCTGCACGATACGCCGACGCTGGTCGCGCGTGTGCGCGAGGAAACCGACGGTGCGCCGCTCGCCTGGATCGGACATTCCGCGGGCGGCGCGGCGGGTTTGTGTTGGCTGGCGCGCGTCGCGGCGGCCTCGCCGATTGGAGGCATCGTGACGCTCGGCACCCCGGGACCGCGGCGCCTCGGGCCTGTGCGCCGGGCCGCCGCAGCCGCGACCATGGCCGTATCGCGGGCGCTCGGACACTTTCCCGCTCGACGGTTTCGATTCGGCAACGAGGACGAGGCGGCCGAGATCATCGCGGAATGGATGGAGTGGAACGTGCGCGGCAAATGGATGGGAGTCGATGGCTTCGACTACTTTGCCGGACTCGCGGCGCTCAGCACGCCGTACCTTGGCGTCGCCGGGAGCTCCGACTGGCTGTTTGCTCCGCCCCGCGCGTGCCGGCAGGTGGTCGATCGCATCGGGTCGGCGCAAAAGTCACTCGCCGTCGCGCGCGGCTTGTCGCACCGCGGACTCGTGGTGAGCCCGCGCGCGCGGGAAGATTGCTGGCCCAACATCGTCGCATGGCTCAAGGAGACGCTGTGACCGAAGCGGTGTTGTTCGACTTCAACGGCGTGCTGGTCGACGACGAGGCGCAGCACTGCGATGCACTACAAAAAGTGCTCGCAGACGAGGGCATCGCCCTCAGCCGCGAAGATTACTACGCGCACTATCTTGGTCTCGACGACCGCACCGGTTTTGTCGAGGCCTATCGCCGGAATCAGCGCACGCTGACGACCGAGCTGCTCAAGATTCTCGTATCGAAAAAATCACACGTGTACCTGAAGCTCGTGGCGACCTCGTTGCGCATGGTTCCCGGCGCCACCGAATTCGTGCACGACGCGGCGAAACGTTACCGCCTGGGGATTGTGTCGGGCGCGCTCCGACGCGAGATCGATCACGTGCTGAGTCAGACCGGGTTCGCCGATCGCTTCGAAGTGATCGTGGCCGCCGATGACGTGTCCATGAGCAAACCCAATCCGGCGTCGTACCTCGCCGCCCACAAGCTGTTCAGCCGAACCACGCCTGTCGCCACCGGAGGGTGTGTCGTCATCGAAGATTCGTTGCCTGGGCTCGCCGCGGCGCGGGCTGCCGGGATGCCGTGTGTCATGCTGGCGACGAGCCATCCCGCTCGCACGCTCGAGGGGCGCGGCGCGGCGCGCGTCTGGGATTCGTTCCTCGGCCATTCCGCAAGCGAGCTTGCCACGCTGTGAGCGACGTCTTTCCCACGGCGCCGCCGGCGATCATGACGCGTCTCGAGCGCGACGCCGTGCCGGCCGAGATCGTCGACCGTCTGCGGGCGGGCGCCATCGTGGCGCCTGCCGACGTCGCGACCATCGATCTCACCGGGTCCACGGGCGGCCCCGGCGCGATTACCTGCTTCCAGGGACTTTTGACCAACGACATCGAAAAGCCGGGCGATGGGGCGTTCGTCTATGGGGCATTGCTCACGCCGAAGGGAATGATCGTCGTCGACGGCTGGGCGGCGCGGTTGGGGCCGCGCGTGCGCTTTACCGTTCCCGTGGAAGGCCGGGAGCGGGCATCGCTGATTCTGCAGAAGTCCGTTCCACCGCGGCTCGCGCGCTCCGCCGATCGCACCGACGAGCTGGCCGTCGTCCGCGTCGCCGGCGCGCATGCCGTCGCCGTCATGGCCGCGACGGGCTTGCCGGTCCCGCACCTGCCCAATCACACAATCGAGGGAGTCGTCGCGGGCGTGTCGGTCGAGGTCGCGCGCACCGGTGATGTCGCCCCCTTTGTCTTCCAGGTGACGATGGCCACAGCGCAGGTCGATGCCGTCCAGAACCGCATCATTGGCGCGGGCGCGCACGCCGCAACCGGCGAAGCCCTCGAGCTCGGGCGCATTCTTTCGGGCTGGCCGCGGCTCGCCTCGGAGGTAGACGAAAAGACGATCCCGCAGGAAGTGCGGTTCGACGAGATCGGCGGCGTGTCGTACACAAAGGGCTGCTACACAGGCCAGGAAACTGTGAGTCGCCTGCATTTTCGCGGTCACGCGAACCGTCAGTTGCGCGGTCTGTTATTCGAGAGCGATCCTCCCGTCGCGCCGGCAACCGGTTGGAGTGCCGTCACGCACGAGGAGCGCGAAGTGGGTCGTGTGACGAGCATCGCCTGGCTTCCGGATGGCGGCGGCTCGGTCCTCGGACGCTGGATCGGACTCGCGATGCTGCGGCGCGAAGTCGAAGTCGGCGCCACGGTCCGCGCGGCGGGACGCGAGGCTCTCGTCACCGATCTGCCGTTCGACGCTCCCCGCGTAGCGCCGGCGTGACCTCTCCGGTTCTGGTGACCGGCGCCGGCGGTCTCGTCGGCACGCACGTGCTCGAGGCGTTGCGCGCGCGCGGCGAGCGGCTTCCCCCGAGGGCTCTGGTGCGCGAGCACTCGCGCACGTTGGTCGAATCGCTCGGCGCCGAGGCGTTCATCGGCGACGTGACCGACGCGATTACGTGGCAGCGCGCCGCGCAAGGCGTGCGTGCGATCGTGCACGCAGCGGCACTCGTCGCGTCGCACGATTCCCTGGACGAATTCACGCGGGTCAATGTCGGCGGCACGCGCCTCGCAGTCGAAGCCGCGCGGCGCAGCGGCGCCCGCTTGATTCATGTCTCAACGGTGGCGGTGTATGGACGCAGCGCGGTGTACCAGGCCGGCGCCCAAAGCGTGACCGAGGATTATCCGTTCCAGCCCCTCTCCGAACGCGACTACTACGCGCGCACCAAACGCGCGGCGGAGCAGCTGGTTCACCAGGAGGCGGCGCGGACTGGACTGCCCGTGATCGCAATTCGGCCTAACGTCATCTACGGCGAGCGCGATGGGTTGTTCACCAGGCGCTTGATCGCCAACCTCAGACGCCGCTTCCTGCCGAAGATCGGGCCCGGCACGAATCATCTGTCGTGTGTCTACGCGGGCAACGTCGCGTCCGCGATCCTGGCCGCGCTGGACGCGGCCCCCAAGCCGGGATTTCGCGCCTACAACGTGACACGCGATGCAGAGCCGCTGCTAATCCAGCGCGATTTCTTCGAGACCTTCGCGGAAGCGTTGGGCGTACGCCCGATTCGCGTGCGGATTCCCTTGCCGATCATTCGCGGGGGCTTGCGAGCCTGGAGTTTGCTCATGCGGCTGGTGTTGCCGGGCCGCTACACCGCGCTCGGCAATGCCGCGATGTCGTTCATTCTTGGTGAAAATCCCTACTCGATCGATCGAATTCGCACTGAGCTGGGCTGGACGCCACCGTACGACACGCGCACCGCGATCATGCGCAGCGTCACACGATGAAAAACAAAAAGCCCGGGCGGCGCCCGGGCTTGAAACCATCCAACGCCACCGCGCTCCTACGGGCGCTTCGTCGCCGGCGCCGCATGTGCCTTCGTTGTATCCATAGCCTTCATCGAGTCACTCATCCGGTGCATGGAGTCAGACATCATCTTCATCGAGTCGGCCATCATGGTGCTGTCGGCGGCCGCCTTGCTGCTCTGGGCCTTCTTGCACGCGCCGGCGGCCATGACGACCACCGCCACGGCCAATGCAATGCGCTTCATGCTCTCTCCTGTTGAGGTACGGGGGGTCCGGGAGGACGCGCGAAACGTACATAGGGGACTTGCACAGTCAAGCTGCGCTAAGTTGTAGCAATCATGCTGACTTCTGACCGTCGCACGTTTCTCGGCTTCCTCTCGTCCATCGCCGGATGGATGGCGAGGCGGCCGCACGAAGCGACACAACAGCCGGCCGTCGAGGCGCGTCCCACCGCGTTGTTTCAGCAACCCGATGGCCGAAAAAATCTCGTTCGCGTCACCGTCTCCGGTCTCTCGGCGCCCGCCGCGCGCGCACGCGTGACCGACCGCCACGGCGCGCTCGTCGGAACCGCCGGACTGTTGCCAGGCCCGACCGGTGCGGGCCCCGCGCTGAGCGGCGAAGTGTGGGTGCCGTTGTCCGAGCCGGCGAATTTTCAGATCGACGTCGAAGTGGGACGCGATCGCGTCGCCCGACGGAGCGTGCGTCTGACGCCGGCGAAACGCTGGACACTGTACTGGCTGTCGTCGATTCACACCGACGTCGGGTACACCGATCTGCAGGAGCGCACGCTCGAAGTGCATCGCAAAAATCTCGACGCAGCGCTCGCGTGGACCACGACGCACCCCGGCTTTCGCTTCACCTCGGAGTGCGCGTTGCAGGTACTGTCGTATCTCGAGAACCGTTCGCCCGAAGCGGGCGACGCGCTCGTGCAGGCGATCCGCGACGGCAAAGTCGGATGGCAGGCGCTGTTCGCGAACATGCTGACGGGCATCCTCGGCCACGAAACGTTCGCGCGACTCGTATGGCCCGCCGGCAAGCTCGCGCGCGAGCGCGGTCTCGCGTTCCTCTCCGCGCAGATCACCGACGTGCCCGGCCAACCACTGACCTTCCCCATGCTGCTCGCGGCGAGTGGCGTGAAATATCTGGCGAGCGGCCCGAACCCCGATCGTGCGGTGCCGCTGCTGCCGGCCACGGGGACCGAAGGCACGACCTACCCGCAGCTGTACTACTGGGAGTCGCCCGACGGCAGCCGGGTGCTGCATTGGCGCGCGCACCATTACGGCGACGGCACACGGTTCGGCTTCGACGTCAGTCCCGAGGAAATGGGACATCGCCTTTCCGACTGGCTGCTGAATCAGCCGGCATTTCTCGCACAAAACTGGCCGTATGATATCGCCCTGCTATACGGCGCCGACTGGCAGGACAATGCGCTTATGAAGGAGGCGATCGTCGCCAACCTTCAGGAGTTCAGCCGCCGCTTCACGTGGCCCCGCATCATCGCGGGCCGTCCGGAAGATTTCTTTCGAGACGTCGAGCGCCGCTATGCGGCCAAGATCCCAGTCCGTCGCGGTGACACCGGGCTGTACTGGGAAGACGGCGCCGCCTCAACGGCGGCGGAACTGGCGGTGTTTCGCTCCGCGCAGCTCACCGCGCGCGCCTCTGAAATTCTCGCGCTCTGGGACGACCGCCTCGAGCCACGTGACGACGACTCCATGGCGGAGCGGCGCGAGCGGGCGGTCGCGCGCGGCGCGATGTGGCGCGATCTGCTGCTGTTCGGTGAGCACACCTGGGGCGCCGCCGAGAGCATCTCCGATCCACAGTCGCGCCAGACTGTCGCGCAGTGGGAGTATAAGAAGCGGTTCATCGATGCCGGCTCCGCCGCCGCGCAGGAACAGTTGGCCGCCGGGCTGCTGCAACTGGGGCGCGGTTCGCATGCGGGCCGGGGACGCATCGTGTTCAACGCGGGAACATGGGATCGCACCGATGTCGCGCGCGTTGCCGGCGGCGCGGGAAAGTCGCTGAGTCTCGACGGTCGTGAGCTCGCGAGCGTAGACCTGGACGACGGCGATGCGCTCGTTCTGTTCCGCGATGTGCCGCCGCTCGGCTATCTTGCGCTCACGGAATCCGATCGCGACGCGCGGCCGCCCGCTCCCGACGGCGAAGCGCTCGACGCGAAGACCGGCGGATTCAACGTGGCGCTCGATCCCGCGAGCGGAGCCATTCGCTCGCTGACGGGACCGGACGGCAAAGAGCGCGTCAAGCCGTCGGACTGGTCGGGACTCAATCAGTTCGTGTACGCGCGCGGCGGTGCACACAGCGCGCTCTGGACCTCAGGGGATCGCGACGAGCTCAAGAATCCACCGCAGCTCCAGCTCACCCAGACGAAGTTCGTGCGGTGCCGCCGCGAAAAGCTGCCGGGCATCGGCGTTCGCCTGGTCGTGGATCGCGCGCTCGAAGGATTTCCGTCGATCACGTCGATCATCACGCTCTATGACGAGTTGCCTTGGGTCGACATCGAGAATCGAATCGTGAAAACGGCGACGCTCGAAAAAGAGGCGCTCTACATCGCGTTCCCCTTCGCCTTCACCAAGCCGGTCGTAGACGTCGAAGTCCCGTTGGGTCGCATGACGGTCGAGCGCGACCAGCAACCGGGAAGCTGCCGCGACTGGTACTGTCACACGCACTGGGTCTGGCTGCACGAAGGCAGCGACGGTTTGCTGTGGAGCGGGCCGGACACCCCGCTCTTTACGCTCAACGACCTGTTCCGCGGCGCGTGGCGGCGCAGCATCGTGCCCGACGGGACGCTCTTCGCCTACGCGATGAACAACTACTGGCATACGAATTACGCGGCGTCCCAGGGCGGCGCAGTCACGTTCCGGTATCGGGTTTCATTGCTCGCGCCGGGCGATGCCGCCGAGCCGGTGCGACGCGGTTGGGCAGCTTGCGATCCGCTGTATGTGAGCCCGTCGTACACCAACGAGAGGCCGGGTCCGTTGATCTCGAAGGACCGCGCGCTGTTCTTTGCCGACAAGGGAATGATGGTGGTGAGCGCCAAGGCAGCCGACGACGGCGAAGGCGTCATCGTCAAATTGCTCGACGTCGCGGGCCAGGCGCGCAGTGTGGGACTGTGGCCCGCGGCCTACCAGTACAAGCTTGCCCGTCGCACCACGTTGGTCGAGCAAAACGGTGACGCCATTACAATCGGCGGCGATGGGCGCGCGTCGGTCGATCTCGCTGCCTGGGGCCTCGGCGCTCTGCGGCTCTTCACACCGGCCGAGGCATCCTGACCGAGTTCGCGCCCAAGGATGTCCCGCTCAAGGACGACGTCCGTATCCTCGGCGCCCTGGTCGGCGACGTACTGCGGGAACAGTGTGGCGACCAATTCTTCCAGCGGGTCGAGCACGCGCGCCTGGCGGGAATTGCCGGCGCCGACGACGAGCTGCAGGGCTTAGTGAAGGGCCTGCCCGCCCGCGAGGCCGAAACGCTGGTGCGCGCGTTCTCGACGTACTTCGAGGTCGTCAACCTTGCGGAACGGATCCACCGCATCCGGCGGCGACGCGATTATCTACGCAGCGCCACTGAGCCGCAGGAAGGCAGTCTCGCCGCCGCGATCGGGCAGCTTTCCAAGGCCGGTGTGTCGCAACGGCAGCTCGCGACGTTGCTGCAGCGGCTCCAGGTCGAGCCGGTCTTTACGGCCCATCCCACGGAGGCCACGCGGCGCACGCTGCTCGAAAAGGAGCAGGTGATCGGCCGGTTGCTCGTCGAACGGCTCGACACGGGGCGCACCCCGGACGAAGAGCGCGCCGCGCTGGCGCGAATCCGCGAAGAAATCACCACCACCTGGCAGACCGATCCGCAGCCCTCGGCGCGGCCATCGGTGATGGACGAGCTCGAGAACGTGGTGTTCTATCTGACCGACGTCGTGTACCGCATCGTACCGCCCTTCTCCGCGGAGCTGGACCAGGCGGTGCGCCAGCATTACACGATCGAAATGCCCGCTCGGCCGGTGCTGCGGTTCGGCTCCTGGGTGGGCGGCGACATGGACGGCAATCCCAACGTCGGTGCCGACACGTTGCGCGCCGCACTCACGCGGCAACGCGAGTTGGTACTGGAGCGATATCACGGCGAGGCGCTGGAGTTGTCACGCCGCCTGTCGCAATCGGGAGCGCGTACCGGGGTGAGCGACGCGGTGCGCGACCGTGTCGCGACCTACGCGGCGCAATTTCCCAAGGCCCTCGCCCTGATTCCCAGCCGCTACCACGACATGCCGTACCGCGTGCTCTTTTGCCTGATCGCCGCGCGTATCAGCGCTACGCGCGCCGAAGCGCCGGACGGCTACGCCGAGCGTTCCGAGCTCGAGCAGGATCTTGGCGTCGTGCTCGCGAGCCTCCGTGCGCATCGCGGCGAGCACGCGGGGCTGTTCGCCGTGGAGCGGTTCCTCCGGCGTGTAGAGACGTTCGGCTTTCATCTCGCGACGATCGACTTGCGACAACATTCGCAGGTGCATCGCGCCGTGCTCGCGACGTTGCTGCAAGACTCCGAGTGGAGTACACGGAGCTCGGATGATCGCGCGGCACGGTTACGAGCGCTGCTGCACGGTGCTCCCACGCCACCTGGGGCGGCCGATGCGGATGCCACGCGCACGCTGGACGTCTTCAAGGCAATCGCCGAATGTCGCGCGCGTTTTGGCCAGGACGCCGTGGGTCCCTACATCATCAGCATGGCCGAAAGCGTGGATGACGTACTGGCGGTCCTGGTGCTCGCGCGCTGGAGCGGGCTCACTGAATTGGACGTCGCACCGTTGTTCGAAACCGTCGCCGACCTGGCAGGCGCTGCCGACGTGATGCAGGCATTGTTCGACGATCCCCAGTACCGCAGGCACCTCGCGGCGCGAGGGATGCGGCAGATGGTGATGATCGGCTACTCGGACAGCAACAAAGACGCCGGGATCGGCTCCGCGCGCTGGGGCTTGCAGCGCGCCCAGGCCGCATTGGTCGAGACGGCCGAGCGGGCGAGCGTAGATCTGACGTTTTTCCATGGCCGCGGCGGCACGGTGAGCCGCGGCGGCGGCAGAATCGCACACACGATCCTCAGTGCCCCCACGGGATCGGTGCGGGGGCGTTTCCGCGTCACGGAGCAGGGCGAGGCCATCAACGCCAAGTACGGCCTCCGCGGAATCGCCATGCGGACGCTCGAGCAGACGACGAACGCCGTGATGCTGGCGAGCGCGCTCCCCTCCCCGCCTCCCGACACGCGCCAGACGCGCTGGGTGAAGATCATGGAAGACATCGCGCAGAGCAGTCGCCAGGCGTATCGCCGGCTCGTGTACGACGACGCCGAGTTCGTGCGGTACTTCCATCTGGCGACGCCGATCGACGTCATTCAGCGCATGGAGATCGGGAGCCGACCGACGTCACGGGGGAGCGGGGGCGCGGGCGGGGCCGGGGGCGGGGTCGGGGTCGGGGGCGACAATACACCCCGAGAGATCGAGCGGTTGCGCGCCATCCCATGGGTGTTCGCGTGGACGCAGAGCCGGCATCTGCTGCCGGGCTGGTACGGCATGGGCTCGGCGCTGGAGCAGGCGGCCGATCGCCATGGCACGGCACAGCTTGGTGAAATGGCCCGCGACTGGCCGTTCTTCCGTGCGCTCATCGATGACGTCGAAATGGTCCTCGGCACGGCGCACATGCCCATTGCGGCGCGGTACGCGTGCCTCGCGGGTGATCTGGGCGACCGTTACTTCCCCGCGATTCGGGCGGAGTTCGATCGGACTGTCGCCCACGTGCTCGCGCTCAAGCAGGAGGGCGCGCTGCTCGACTCCGATCCCGCGCTCCAGCGGTCGATCCTGCTCCGCAACCCTTATGTCGCGCCGATGAGTTTGTTACAGATCGACCTGCTCGAGCGCTGGCGTGCCGCGGGACGACCGGATGACGAACTGTTCCGCGCGCTCTTGGCAAGTGTGCGGGGAATCGCGCAAGGGTTGCAGAGCACGGGCTGAAGCCATTAACGTCGAGCCATGACACAAGCGACGACACTCGGTGAGCTGAAGCAGACGGAGTGGGCCAGTCCCGCACGGCGCCAGCGCACCGTCAAAGACGAAATGCGGGAGAACCTCATCTGCCTGCTGGAGAACGGCTCACCGCTATTCCCCGGCATCGTAGGCTACGAGGAAACGGTCCTGCCGCAGCTCGTCAACGCGATCCTTTCCCGGCACAACTTCATTCTGCTGGGCCTGCGCGGGCAGGCGAAGAGCCGCATCCTCCGCCAGCTCGTCACGCTGCTCGACGAGGAGATTCCGATCCTCGCCGGCAGCGAGGTCAACGACGACCCGTTCGAGCCGCTTTCCAAGTACGGCCGGGAGCTGATCGCCGAGCGCGGCGACGGCACGCCGATCGCGTGGCTGCCGCGCGAGATCCGGTTCGTCGAGAAGCTCGCGACGCCGGACGTCACCATCGCCGACATCATCGGCGACGTGGATCCGATCAAGGCGGCACGCGGCGGGCATCTGCTGTCCGATGAGCTGACGATGCACTTTGGTCTCTTGCCCCGCGCCAATCGCGGCATCTTCGCGATCAACGAGCTGCCGGATCTCGCGGGCAAGATTCAGGTCGGCCTGTTCAACATCATGCAGGAAGGCGACGTCCAGATCAAAGGCTATCCGGTTCGCCTGAATCTGGACGTGGCCCTGGTCTTTACGGCCAATCCCGAGGACTACACCGCGCGCGGCAAGATCATCACACCGCTCAAAGACCGCATCGGCTCCGAGATCACGACGCACTATCCGCTGAGCGTCGAGCTGGGTACCGCGATCACGCAACAGGAAGCGTGGGTAGATCGCAACGGTGGCAACCGTTCCATTCGCATCCCCGACTTCATGTCGGAGCTGATCGAGCGTATCGCGTTCGAAGCGCGCGACGACAAACGCGTCGATCGCCGCAGCGGCGTGTCGCAGCGGCTGCCGATCAGCGTGCTGGACAACGTCGTGTCGAACGCGGAACGGCGCACGATCCTCACCAAGGAAAAGATGGTCGTGCCCCGGATCTCCGACGTCTATGCGGCATTGCCGGCGATTACCGGAAAACTGGAGCTCGAATACGAAGGCGAGCTGCAAGGGGCTGAGGCGATCGCCAAGGATCTGATTCGTCGCGCGGCTGGAAGCACGTTCGAGGGCCGGGTGGGCGGCGCCAACGTCGACGACATCGTGCACTGGTTCGACGAGGGAGGAGCGCTGAAGATCACGCCGGACGAGCGCTCCGAGTCGCTGCTCAAGGGCTTCACCGTCGTGCCGGGACTGCTCGACTTGATCGATCAGGTCGGTCTCGCAGCCAGGAAGGATCCCGCCACGGTGGTGTCGGCGTGCGAGCTGGTGTTGGAAGGACTGGTCGCGGAAAAACGCATTGCGCGCAGCGAAGACTTGGGCTACGTACGGGCGCGCGCCGAGCAGAAACCTCCATTTGGAAAAGGGCCCGGCGGATCGGGCCCTGGAACTGGACCGAACCTCTTCACGTAAGTCCTCCCCGTCCCTTCACATTTCGGGAGTCGCCATGGGCAAGCTCGTCTTTGGTTTCGTACTCCTCGGCATCGCGTTCGTCCTCCGAGTGGGCGCGTCAACCGTACACAGCGACAGCGCCGCCTCCCGTTCGATCGGCGGCGTCCTCCGCATCCTCAGCTATACGGCGGCGGTCATCGCCGTCATCAGCATCCTCGGCGCCACCTCGGTGGTGATCAACGCCGGTGAGGTCGGCGTGCGACACGCTTTCGGCACTGTCGACTCCAAGCCGCTGCTCGCCGGTATCCGGTTCGTTTCGCCCTGGTCCTCCGTCGAGCGCTACTCGACCCGTGAAGAGCAATGGCCCGCGGCCGGCGCTCAAGTCGAGGAGATCGAGGCCCTGTCGTCCGAACAGATGGGCATGCACGTGGAGGTCTCGATCCGGTGGCAGATCGATCCCCAGCAGGCGCCCAGGATCTACACGGAAATCGGCGATGAGGACCAGATCCGCGGGGCGGTCTTGAACGCGATCCGGAAAGGGGTGCGAGACGGGATGGTGCAGTACTCCATCAACGACATCGCCAAACGCACGCAGATCGCCAACACCATGGAAGCGCTCACCGATTCCGCGCTCGTCACCCAGCCGCGCGCGGGAGGAGCGGAGTTCCGTATCGCGACGGTGACGGCATTCTTCCTGCGCGACCTGCAGCCGCCGCCGCAGGTCGTGCAGGCAATCAACAACAAGATCGCGCAGGAGCAGCAGGTCGAGACGGAGCGGCATCGCGTCGAGGTGGCGCGGCTGCAGGCCGAGCAGCAGCGTCTGCTCAACACGACGCTCACACCCGAAGCGCTGATGCGGCAGTACCTCGACGTGCTGCGCGACATGAAGACGTCGAACAACCTCGTCATTCTCGTGCCGACGCAGGGCGGCGTGCCCATCCTGAACATCGGAGATCTCCGACGGAATCTCAGGCAGCAGTAAAGCCGCTGGTCACGTTCACGCGGCAGTACGCGTCCGGCGGCTCGGAGATCGCGCGCCGGGTCGTCGAGGGGCTGCCGGGGTGGACATTGATCGACAACGAGTTCGTCGATCAAGTCGCGCGGCTGGCGGGATTGCCCAAGGACGAGGTGGCGCGCCGCGAAGAGCGCGCGCCGAGCCTGCTCGAGCGGCTGGCGCGGACGCTCGCGGGCGCATCGCCGGAGGTGTTCGTCACGACGGCGGAGACGCCGGTGCCCGCCGAGACCGAAGAAGACCTCCTCACCGAAACCACCGAGCGCGTCATTGCGGAGGCCGCGGCCGAGGGGCGCGTCGTGCTGGTCGGCCGCGGCGCGCAGGCGGTGCTCGCGACGCGGCTTAACGCCCTGCACGTCTACGTCATCGCGTCCAAGCCGTTCCGCCGGAAGGTGGCCATCGAGCGACTGCACGTCGATCCGGGCACCGTCGACAAGGTGATCGACGAGACCGACAAGGACCGCGATCATTACGTCAAATCGCATTACGGTCGCGACCGGCAGGACCTGACGCAGTATGACCTGGTCGTGAACGCGGAGCGGCTGGGATACGACGGCGCGGCGGATCTCATCGTTGGAGAAATCAGGCGACGGCGCTGGGAGTAACCTAAGCCGAGCGTAGCTCCGGTACTCTCCAGCCTGCGATGACGACGGCGAGCGCCACCACCGTCCCACCAATCGCCAACGCCGCCGGCACCCCGATGTGCTCGCTCACCAGTCCGAACAAGAACGCCCCGAACGGCGCCATCCCCACGAACACGAACGAATAGAACCCCATCACTCGGCCGCGCAGGTGATCGGGCGAGGCAATCTGAATCATTGTGTTGGTCAGCGAGTTATTGACGATCATCGCGCAGCCGGTCAATACCAGCAGTGCCATCGCGAGCGGCAGCGACCGTGACGCGGAAAACAGCACCAGCAGGATCCCGAATGTCGTGCCGCCCAGCAACATGAGCTTCCCGCGCGCCAGAATGCGCTTGGAATACAGCGCCACACCCAGCGCGCCGATCACCGCCCCGATGCCGATCGAGGACGTGAGCGCGCCGTAGCCCGCGGCGCCGCGATGCAGGACGTCGCGGTCGAAGACCGGCATCATGGAGATGTACGGAAACCCGAAGACGCTCAGGATGGCGGTCAGCAGCATGAGCACACGCAACCGGCGGTCGTTGCGCAGGTACTCCCAGACTTCGCGAAATCCCGTCCAGGCCGAGGTCGTCTTGGTGGGCGGCGGGTTGTACTGCAGCCGCATCATGAGCAGACCGGCGATCACGGCGATGTAGCTCAGCCCGTTCAGGAAGTAGCACCACGCGATGCCGACGGCGCCGATCAGGAATCCCGCGATGGCCGGCCCGATCACGCGCGCGCCGTTGAAGAGCGACGAGTTCAGCGCGATCGCGTTCATCAAGTCTTCCTTACCGACCATCTCGATGACGAATGCCTGGCGCATCGGGATGTCGAACGCACTCGCCACGCCGAGGAGCGTTGCGAGCACGAGCACCTGCCAGACCTGTACCACGTGCGTTCCGACGAGAATCGCGACCGTGAACGCCTCGAGCATGAACGCCATCTGCATGAAGACAATGACGCGTCGTTTGTCCACGCGGTCGGCGATGACGCCCGCGTACAGGCTGAACAGCAACACACCCACGGAGCTGAGCGCCGACGTGAGGCCGACGTAGAACGGTGAGTTGGTGAGTGTGAGAATCAGCCATCCCTCGCCGACGTTTTGCAGCCACGTGCCGACGAGCGAGATCCCCTGACCAATGAAAAAGAGCCGGAAGTTGCGGTGGGCGAGCGCGCCGAGGCCGAAACCGGACCGTCTCGCGGGTGGTGAGGGGTCGGTCATTGCGGGAAAGGTCGCGAGACCACGACATTGTGGGTAGCCACATGCGTTACACGACCTACAGCCGCTATGTCGCCGGCCTGCTCGAGACGCTGAACCTGCAGGCGCTGCTCGACCAGCTGGCCGACTTCCTGTTGCAGTCCGGATTTGCCGGTGGCCCCTATTCTCATCCGTTCTGGGGCGAATTCGGCGAAGAGGATCCTGACCGCTCGCTCGACGCGCTGCGCCAGGCGATCCTGCAGGCGTTGATGGATTCGGGACAGCTCACGCCCGACATGCTCAACGTGCTGCGCGGCGAATCCACGGGCGACGCCCGCAAGGATGCCGAGCTGCAGCAGCAGCTCGCCGATCTGCTCGACCAGATCGTGCAGAAGCTGATCGACGAGGGCTATCTCAACCTGCAGCAGGCGCCCAAGATGCCGGGCGCGCAGCAGCCCGTATTTGGTCCTGGTGGCATGGCGAAGGAAGCGGCGCAGCAGGTGCAGTTCAATCTCACCGACAAAGGCATCGATTTTCTCGGCTTTCGAACGCTCAAGCACCTGCTCGGGAGTATCGGGAAATCGAGCTTCGGCGCGCACGAGACCGAGCATTTGGCGACCGGCGTCGAGGCCGAATCCGCGAGCAAGCGCTACGAGTACGGCGACACGCTCAATCTCGACGT
>Ga0075434_100001656_pt1 | contig 18973 bp, 18 predicted proteins | sample RhiMethybrSRZTD3_FD_75298 | JGI IMG/M metagenome (GOLD analysis project Ga0075434, IMG submission 75298) | Populus rhizosphere microbial communities from Tennessee, USA - Rhizosphere MetaG P. TD hybrid SRZTD3 | ecosystem: Host-associated > Plants > Roots > Rhizosphere > Soil | place: USA... | reverse complement strand
CGCGTGCGTCAGCTCGCCCTCCAGAAACGTGCATTACTTGTCCGCCGAGCGCGGATCGAGGCGCAGCGCGACGGCCTCAACACCTTCTCTCCGCCAACGCCGTCCGACCCCACGGAAGAAGCCGGCGTTGCAGAAATCGCCGCGATCGAGAAGGAAACATTCGCTTCGCAGGCGGCCATGCTGCAGAACCAGCTTAATCTGCTGCGTTCGCAAAAGCCGCGCGTCCAGAATGAGATCGATGCCTTGACCGGTCAGATTGCAACGACGAAAAGGCACCTCGCGCAGATCAAGCAGAATAGCGACCAATACAGCCGGCTAGTCAAGCAGGGACTCGGCCTCACCAACACAGAAATGCAGCTCAGGTTGACCGAAGCGACCCAGGAGAACGAGATTTGGAGACTGACGGCGCAGGTCTCGCGCCTGCAGATGGATGTCGGCGATCTCGACCTCAAGATCAACGACACCGAGGCAGCCTTCAAAAGGCAAGTCGTGGCCGAACTGCGGGACGTGCACGAGCGCCTCAGGGAGCTCGACGTGGTGCTGCCCTCAGCGCGCGAAGTCCGCGAGGTCAGGTTGCAGCGGGCCGGCAGCTTGGCCGGAGCCGAGACCGCTCGCGCGATCAGCGTTACGCGCACGCAAAACGGCGAGGCCAAAGTCCTCGATGCAACCGAGACGACGGCGCTGGAGCCCGGCGACGTTATCGACGTCAAGAAGTTGCTTCCCCGCGATGCGCCGCACGTGAGCGCCTCACTCAGGCATCCTGGTCTGCGCACGCATCAAACGGAGGCGGCGGGGCCCGACGGGCCGGGCGCTTCGGTCTCCCGATCGCGCGACATCCCATGACCTATGTTGCGAGCGCCTCCAGGCCGATCGGCCTGAACGACCGCTATCTCGTGCTGCTGTCGGGGGGGCTGTTCGGATATGCGATGATCGGAAAGGGCTTTGCATATCTGGGAATTCCGCCACTCTTCATCGGCGAGTTCGCGCTCCTCACCGGATTTCTCGTGCTGCTGCGGACCGGTTGTCTCATCGCCGCGCTGGCGACGCCGCCAAGCCTGATCCTCGCCGCGCTGATGACGTGGGTGCTGCTGCGCACGCTCCCTTTTCTCGGCAGGTATGGCTTCGATGCGCTGCGCGACAGCGTCGTGATCATGTATGGGGGCTTTGCCTTCATCGTCATCGCGCTGCTGCTGGAGGACGGCCGCCGGATCAATTCGATCCTTCGATACTACGGCACGTTTCTGAAAATCTACATTCCGACAATTCCCTTTCTATATGCGTTCGGTGAGTACATGAAGGACGGTATGCCGAACTGGCCCGGATACAATGTGCCCATCGTTCAGGTTAGATCGGGCGAGGTCGCGGTGCATGTGGCCGGAGCGACGGTGTTCGCTCTTATCGGCTTTCGCAAGGTGACCCCCCTCTGGATCGTCTTTGTGCTTTCCGCGGCGGTGATGGCAAGCGTTTCGAGCCGGGGCGCGATGCTTGCTTTTGTTCTTCCTGTACTCTTTGCGGCGCTCGTGCTCGGCAAAGTCCGCGAGTTAATAGCTGTTCTCGTGGCCGCGCTGCTGATCTTCGCCGCGGCCTATGCCGTCGAAAAGGCCGTCACTGACTACCGCGACGTGAAATCCACTTCCGAGCGTTCGATAAGCGCGCGGCAGTTAGCCGACAATATCGTGAGCATCGCCAACCAGTCAGGAGAACAGACCGAAGCCACGAAGACGTGGCGTCTCGAATGGTGGAACATCATTATCGCGAACACGGTGTTCGGCCCCAATTTCTGGACCGGACGAGGGTTTGGATTGAATCTCGCGGAGGCCGATGGCTTCTTGGGTAAAAATGAAGACGGTAATCCGGAGTTGCGAAGCCCGCATAATGTTCACATGACAGTACTTGCGCGGGCCGGGGTTCCCGGGATGGCGGTGTGGCTGGCGCTGCTCACCTCGTGGTTCGCCATGATGATGCACGCAATGTGGACTGCCCGTCATCGCGGAGAGACTGAATGGGCCGGCCTGTTCCTGTTCATCGGCTGTTACGCCAGCTCCATCGTCATCAATGCTACTTTTGATGTCGCGCTCGAGGGACCCATGCAGGGCATATGGTTCTGGTGCCTCGTCGGCTTTGGAATCGGGTCCGCAATGGTGTATCGGTGTCAGCCGACGCCCGCCCAGCGCCTCCTCGCAAGTGACGGCATGATGTGAGCGATGCGGTGCATTCCCCGCCGTTGCGGCGATTCCCGAGCGGGAAACGACTCCGATGATGATTCTCGAGATTTCCCGCTTCGGCTTTTTCAAGGCTCTGCAGCCGGACAGTACGCACTGGATCCGGTGGGGTTCGTCTTTGACGGCGGACGAACCGCAGCGCCCTGACGCGTTCGGGTTCTCGGCCGTTGCGGACATTTGGCGCATTCGCCAGAAGGCCTATGATCTTATCGTGCTTCCTGCAATGCAGCCCTATCACAGGTTTGACGAGCCTCCGCTCAAATTGGTCGTGAAAAGTGTGCTGCAAGCCGGTGCCCAGTTGCGTGCGTGCTGCGCACTGCTTAGTCGTCTTGTCGGATCAAGCCGCCACGTCATCGTCGACCTGGGCGACAACAGCCGTCTTTGCGAGACAACAATCCGCTTGTTTCCGCGAAATGCGCTCTATTTCAAGAGAGAGTTGGACCTGGATCGGATCGCCGAGACACAAGTGCCGGACAAGGTCCGCCCCCTACCGCTGTTCGTCCCGAACGAAAATCGAAGTTCTCCGCAGCGCAAAAAGGACATCGACATTTTCTTTGCTGGGTCTCTCTGCAACTGGATAAGGATGGAGGCCGTCGAGGCTGTTCGTAACTTGTCTGAGCGTGGTTTCCGTGTCGTCATCCCGTCTGCTCATTTGCCTTATGCCGAATTCATGGCCGCGCTTGCTCGTTCTTGGTTGGTGCTCTCGCCAGAGGGTTATGGATGGGATTGCTACCGTCACTACGAGGCCTGCCTCGCCGGCTCCGTTCCGGTGATCAACAAGCCGAGGTACCGTCGTCGTCTCTATCTCGCCGACGGCGTGCATTGTTTCTACTACGACGCTGATCGGGACTCGCTGGCTGAGCGGCTGCTCGCGCTTCTCGCGGACAAGGGCCGGCTTTTGCGAATGGCCGAGGCCGGCCGGCAGCATGTGCTTGCGAACCATACTCGATCGGCGGTGGCGCGCTACATCTTGAACGAGGCTTTTGGGGGGGCTGTGGCGACTGGGGGAGCTGTGGCGACGGCCTCGTGATGGCCCTGATCACAATCGTCCTTGGCACTGCCGGTGGTCGCAAGACTCGCCATGGCAGTGTTGTCGACGAGGAGCCAGACCGGACTACCCCATTGTTGCAGTATCGATCGAGTTCGATCCCGATATGCTCAGAACCTGAGAGTCCGGAAGGAAACGTTGCCGGAGGTATGGCCACGCGCGAGCGAACAACGCGCTGGGGTTTCTGGTGTCGCAATCTGGCCCTTCTTCTCGCGTGGTTCGGCATGCTGACGAGAGACAATGCTGAGCGCCCGCCCTCGTGGAGACGAAGAGTGGAGCGGAGTGTTACCGTTTATCTCCTGCTGCCTGCTCCATGAGTTGACGTCGCGGTCGAGGGTCCTGCGCATAGGACGTGGTTCTGGTGCTTATTCGGTTTCGCCGGCGGATCGATTTGCGGATGCAAAGAGTGTTCTCCGGCGCTCGTAATTTTCAGGCTTGTATGCGGCGAGCTTCTAGGAAGAGCCATGGGCTTGATATTGGACACCGGTGAAACTGACCGCGCGATCTCTATCTCGTCGGCCAAAATGGATGTTCGCCATATCGTCATTGACACACGTTATCCTCTCGAGCTCAGGTCCAACGGAACCTACCTTGCTGCCAAGAACATCGCGAGGGAACAGTTTTCTGCGGGTGAAGACGCGAAGTTAATCTTCCTGCGCGAAGCGCACCGGACCATATGCGACGAAGATGACGAGCACCTCGTGCGGGTTCTGACCCTAGCCGGCCGCACCGTGCTCGGCCGACGGGTTAGCATTAATACTGACGTGCTGGATACAATCACGGCCGGAGGAAGTGCGAGGATATTTTTCCATATTCATGGCGCAAGGAACCCTGCACTCTGGTCCTTGATACTGCGATTGCGTGAGAAGGCAATACCTTATGCAATGACTATCCATGGGCACTATTCGCACCTGTTCGATCGAACGGATAGCGTTAGGCGATATTTGTCAGCGTTTTATCTCCGTCACGTCGAGAGACACATCCTCGAACGGGCATGCTTCGTGCAGGCTTTAACGGAGGCTGAGTGCAAGTTCATACGCCGGATTGCACCGCGGGCGCGCGTGGAACTCGTGTCGAACGGGGCCTACTCTAGCCGATTAGAGGGAAAGCCCCCTCCACCTCAACGCGCCTCGCCGTCAGCCAACTTTCCCATCTTTGGCTATCTCGGGCGATACTCGGTCGAGCATAAGGGTCTGGATCTACTCATTGCCGGATTCACCCGCTACCGCCGGGCAGGGGGCATTGGACGACTCGAATTAGTTGGGACGGGATCGGCGCGGGATCAGATCGCCGCTGAGGTACATAAGCTTGGTATTGCCGAGTTCGTCGATGTCTGCGGGCCGCGGTTCGGCGAGGAGAAAGCGCGAACTTTGGCTGCATGGGATTACTTCGTCATGCCGTCGCGCTTCGAGGGCGTGCCGCTTGGAGCGATCGAGGCAGCATTGGCGGGGTTGCCGCTTATTGTCACAGCTGAGACTGGATTGCTCCGACCTGTAAAGAATTTTGGTGCTGGCGTGGCGATTGAGTCTTTGTCGCCAGAGGCGATCTTGCATTCGCTTTTGCAAGCTGAGAGCCTCAACGCAGTTCAGTGGGCGCAGATGTCAGATGCTTCCTATCGAATGGCCGTTTCCATCGGCGATTGGACCTCAATTGCGGCCAAGCTTGTATCGCTTTACCGAGGTTGCTGACATTATGCCATGTCCCAAGAATTACCGGCTGCCGCGTTCTGGCCCTCTCAGCGCTCGGCCATTTCATAAGCGCGGGCGGTCTCGTTTGATGTCCTTGTCAACTACTGAATGGATCACCAGTCGGGTGATTCCATTCCTGAAGCTATCTGCTCATTGGGTGATCGCGAATCCCCGCGGTAGCAGATGTGGCCGGGACAAGCTCGCCGACGAATTGCTCGCATATCTCGTCGACAAGCGCCGGCTTGTGCGAATGGCCGAGACCGGCCGGCGGCATGTCCTTGCGAACCATACGCGATCAGGGGTGGCGCACCACATGTTGAAGGAGATCCTTGGATGCTCCCGATCCTAGCGGTCCTGGCACTGTTCGTGGTCGCGACGCCCGCTCTAGCAGGCGTTATCGACGAGCCCTGTCCGCCGGGTGCGATTGCGTTGACGCCTGGCGTCTCCATCCAAGCTGCCGTCGATCGCGCCGGCGCCGGTGCAGCGTTCTGCCTGAAGAATGGGGTTCACAGGATGCAAGTCGTCCGTCCTAAACAGGGCCAGAGCTTTCACGGGGAGGGCCATACGGTTCTGAACGGCAGCCGGCTGCTCACGACATTCAGTCGCGAGGGACGCTACTGGGTCGCGAGCGGGCAAGAGCCGCGCGGCGGGAGGCACGGTGAATGCACCAAAGATGTTCCAGCCTGCGGCCTACCCGACGGCTTCTTCATCGATGACAAACCTCTCGCCCCGGTGCTGACCAAGGATGCCGTCGAGGCAGGCCGGTTCTATCTCGACCGCCTGAGCAAGCGGCTCTATTTCGTCGATGACCCGAGCGGGCGCAAAGTCGAGGCCACGTGGGCCGTCTTCGCGTTTGAAAGCACAGCACCGGGCGTTCTGATCAGGAACCTCACCATCGAGAAGTATGCGAGCTTTGCAGAGAAGGGGGCGATCGAGGGTGCAGCAGCCACGGGCTGGATCGCCGAGAACTGCGACATGCGCCTGAACAGCGGTGGTGGCATCGGCGTTGGAGCAGGCGGCCGCGTCCGCGGCTGCGACATCCATCACAACGGACAGATCGGCATCACGGGCGCGGGCCGCGATATCCTCATCGAGAACAACCAAATCTGGACGAACAATATCCGCGGTTTCGACACCAGCTGGGAAGCTGGCGGCGTGAAGCTAGCGGTGAGCGATCGTGTCACGTTTCGCGGCAATCATGTCCACGGCAACTTCGGTCCCGGCCTGTGGTGCGACATCGACTGTCGCAACGTGCTCTACGAAAACAACCTCGTCGAGCGGAACCATGGTGACGGCATCTTTCACGAGATCTCGTTCAACGCGATCATTCGCAACAATGTCGTCCGGCACAACAGTATCGCCAACAGAAGGTGGTTCTGGGGCGACGAAATACTTGTCGCGGCATCGCAGGACGTGGAGGTGTACGGCAATACGCTCACTGTCAGCGCCGGCGGATGCGCGATCATGCTGGTCGACCAGAACCGTCAGATGAAGGCCGGCGGCAAGTACAAGACGCGCAACAATTCCGTTCGCGACAATGAGGTGCTTTTCGAAGGGGCCGCCTGCGCCGGAGGCGTTTCCGACGCCGAGCCCGGCGATGAGAACTACACGATCATCACGGAAGGCAACAACCGCTTCGACGGCAACATTTATCGTGTTCCGCGAGCGAGTGGGCCCGCGCGTTTCGTGTGGGGGCATAAGATCTTTGACTGGGACGGGCTGCGCGCAAAGGGCGTGGAACCGAACGGCCGGCTGGTCCTCTACTGATGGAGGCCGCCCGAGCATCTCAGCAGCGCAAGCCCGGCTTACGCCCTTGTTGCAATAAGCGATCGGTCTCGATCGTGGTACCCTAAAAACGCCGAGTTGTGGCATGAGCGCAGGTGCGGCGAGGCGGCCCGAGCTTCGGCCTTGATGTGGTCGCCCTTCAAATTTGCAGCTCGTGTCCGGCCTGACCAGCAATGGCGCGCGCGTAGATCGCCATGAGGGCCTCGTGGTTCGCGTCGGCTGTGAAGTGCTGACCGAATCGTTGGCGGGCGGCGTGTCGCATCCGCGTCAACTTCAAAGGATCTGCAAGGATGCTTCGGACTTTTTCAGCAAGGTCCTGCGGATCTCCGGGCTTGAAGTGCAGCCCCGTGTGGCCGTCGTCGACGATTTCGGCCATTGCTCCCAACTTGGAGACGATCGCGGGCGTACCCTTTGCAAATGCCTCGATCACAACTCGCGGAAAATTTTCGTAACATCCGGACGGTAGCACCAGGAATGACGCTTCGCCGACCAACTCATAGATCGCCTCATGCGGCACACTTCGCAGCCATTGAATTAAGGTGCTCTGCGTTGCAGCTTCCTGGACTGCCCCTGCCAGCGGACCATCGCCTACGATTTTCAGCGGCGGTCCGCCCTCGAGATGTCGCCATGCATTGATGAGCGTCTCTATGCCTTTTTCCGCCGACAGTCGTCCAACATAGACTGCGTACCCGCCGCGTCCTGCGCCTGGGCCCGGATCGGGGTAAGCGAAATTGGATTTGACGACGATTTTGTCGGCGGGCAGGCCGCCGTCAACGAGTTTACGTCGGCTGGATTCACTCAACGCGATATATACATCAACCGCGTTCCGCCAGGTTCCCAGCACCCGATGAGTCGCGATCATCGTGGCAACGGCAGCGCTGGCGGTGCGGTTGGCGCGATAGCACTTGTGTATGACGCCGCGCCAAGGAATGGCCTTCCCAAGGCACGCTTCACAGACCTTCCCTTCGCGAAACAGGAGCGCATTGACGCAGCAAAGCCGAAAATTGTGCAGCGTCTGAACGACACGAACATCTTCTGCCTGCGCGGCATAGTAGGCGGCGGGAGAAATCAAAGGAAACGTATTGTGGAAGTGAGCGATATGCGGTCGGTGCATTCGGAACAATTGTCGTAGCTCGCAGGATGACGGCCGACTCCAGATTGTGCGTGACGCGAGCTCGAAGCGGCTCATCGCATCAATCGACTCGTTGGAGATGAAGTATTGGGTCACCTCGTGCCCGTTCGCCTTGAGCATGGCGACTTCGGCGGCCACGCATTGATCCTCGCCACCGGCTTGCTTGTAGAAGTTGTGAGCTACCAGAATTTTCATTGTGGTTCCGGCCCATCGCTCGGAGCGCGCTGTGATAGTATGAGCTGGCAGATCTCGCCGTTCGTGAGCGGGGCGGCTCGGCGCACGAACGAGCTCATGAATCGCAAGACTTCATCGAGACGATGCCATTGGTCAGTGTCCTGCAACTCCCACGAATGGCCCCACAGATGGAAAACGCCGCCGTGATCGAGAGCGCGGAGCAACAGGGATTGCGCCAACTCGGGCCATTCGGTTGAGTGGCCATGAACCAAGAGGCGCCAAAGGTTTCCGAAGGCTCTCCTTTTGATCGTGTTCTTGGCGAACGCGGTGACGCGATGTGGGTAGGCCTGCAGGGTGGTGGGCATCACCAGGAGATCCGCTTGCCGCCGCGGGAAGTCGAGCGAAACGAGTTCGGCGCTGCGAAAGCCGAGAAAGCCGGCGCGTCGAATCATTTCCAGGTGTCGTCTCGCGTATCGGCCTTTCGGCGGGCAAAACAGGGCGGACGGAAATCCGGTGTTGTCCTCGAGCCAGGCCTTCGAACCCGAGATCTCCTGCCAAGCCTCCCGCTCTGTCGCGCCGGTGAGAACGACATGATGAAGAGTATGTGCGCCAAGTTCAAACCCGAGACTGAGTTGCCGAACTTCGGTCGCCGCCATGGTGCCGCGCGGCGCAGTCTTTGGCACGTAAAACGTACCGGCGATCCCGTATCTCGTCAGCAGGTCAGCCACGCGTAAATCCAACGGATGGCCATCGTCCCAACTGGTCGTGATGAAAACGGCTGGCTCCATTCACTATCCCTTCGAGATCAGGGCAATTCACGTCCGACTTGCGAAAGATGCATGCCGCATCCGGATTACGCTGCGCGGTCGTGGGGATGAGTTTGTTGAGCGAGCGTATTCGGTGTCGATCAGACCTGAAAAATCATCCGCGGGTCCGGGCATTGAGCGTTTCCTCTGTCTCGGCTTCGGATGTAAGCGCCCGCCCCACGATCTTGCCGTTCCTCCCCATTGGTCCATCTGCCAGACCTCTCGCCGTGACGCTGGCTAGAGGGCTGCTCCCCGCATTGCTTCCCATGGCGCGTAAGACCGCTTCATCTCGACGAGCTGCCTCGTAGCCAGCTCGATTCCTTCCCGCAAGACCCCGCCCGAGGAGCACCGCCAGCCACGCTCCCAGAACGAGAGCAGCACCCGCCGTAAGCGCGAGAACGAGAACGATGTTGGGGCCGGAAGGCACCATGACCGTCTCGGCCGGGAGCAACTGACCCCTCTGACTACTCACGAGGTTAACCACATCTTCGTCAGGCTCTCCCTGACGCAGGGCGCTTAAGCGAGCTTGTAGGCGTTCGAGCTTTGCCCGAGCATCCAGGTACTTCGGATCCGGATGATGCATGCCGTAGACGGCAGAGAGCTCAGCCACTTCGCCTTCCACAGCGGCGTACGTCTCAGTAAGCCGTTGGAGCATTTGGGCTCGCAGGTACTCAAACGCAACGGCGTTAGCGAGTCTGGCGGACCGCTCCGGATCCCTGGTAGTGACCACAACCGATATCAAGTAGGATCGCGGCTCGTTGGTCACGGCAACCTGTTGCATGAGTGCGCTCACTGCAAGGTCATGATCTCGCGGCGGCAACGCCTGCTCCATGCCTAAAGCTGCTCGCACACTTGAAAGCAGCCGCCATGAGAACGACTGCTGTGTAAAGGTAGGATCCTTGTCGAGGCCAAGCCGAGCCACCACCGCGCTGGCCGTCGCACGCGAGCGAATAACGCGCGCGGCACTATCTACAATGGCTGCGGCCTCCATTGAAACGATCGGTTGACTCTTCGCACCGCTGGATTCTTCACGGCTGAAACTGAGCTGGATGATCGCCTCGCCCGTATAACGTGGCCCGACTAACACGAGCGCGATTGACGCGAGCGCAAGAGCTGCGACAAGGATCGCAGCGACTAGCAACTTGCGGTGCCAGATGATCCATAATGTGTCGCGCACTACGCCCTCGTAGTGGGCTCGCAAAAGAGCAGTCTCATTCTCGTTAATCTTCAGTGCGGTCATACCCGATGTTCCTGGTCTCCGCAGATGCAGACTCTACTGCTGCCCCTCAAGGACAGCATTCAGCGCGTAGCCAGAAGCAACCCAGAATTTACCGAATGGACACCCGATCAGGGACGATAAAAAGGGTTGCTGTTGGGGTAACCCATAAGAGCTACCCAGCCAAGGACTCGTTATGTCTGCGGGCTCCGACGCTTGTTCCGCGGAGCCAACACGACCAGTTCCCGTACCTTGACCCGGATCCGCGGTCGGTCGTCCAGCTCACGATCAACCTCAGGTCCAACGTAAGAAAGCATGGGAGCCGTCTGCATTCTTACCCGCCAACACGAGACGATAGCCTCTGGAATGCACGACCTCGCCACCAATGCGAGCGCCTTTTTCATGAAACAGGCCCACCAACCGACCTGGGCGTATCTCCGAGGAGATTATGCAGTCCACGTCGGGCCTGATCCGTCAAGGATAACCTTCGTAGCCGTGCAGCACACGGTGCGCTGCGTCGCGCCGGTTTGAGCGGGTCGCACAGCTCTTGCAATCATCCAGAAGCTTTGACACGGGCCAGTGGCGAGTGGTGGCTCTCGTTTGACGATGTCGATCGTCCAACGACGGTCTGGGCCGCCGCCGTGGCGGCCTGCGGCAGTGATAGAAGTTCCAGGAGCGGGAATGAGGGGCAGATCAATCGCTCCAGATGATCGCGGTGCATAGCGCGTCGTTTTATCTCTTGCGCACGACGCAGGACCAACCGGGTTACTCCATTGTCGCAGTAATCGATCGGCCTCCATCCGAGTATCCTGAAAAAACTGAGGCTTGGAAGAAGATCTTGATGGAGCTGATGCCATGAGTACAGGATCGATGGTGCTAGTGACCGGCGCAGGGGGATTTATCGGTCACCATCTCGTCAAGTATCTCGCCAAGCGCGGCTACGTCGTGCGCGGCGCCGACCTCAAATATCCGGAATTCGAAGAAACCGACGCCGACGAATTCGTTATCGCGGACCTGCGAAACTATGCCGAATGCGTGAAGGTGACCAAAAAGATCGATGAGGTCTATCACCTGGCGGCCGACATGGGAGGCATTGGTTATATCACCTCGTCGCATGCCGGCATCGCAATCAACAATACGCTCATCAATGCCCATACGCTCCTCGCGGCCCGCGACAATGGCGTGACGCGGTTCCTGTTCTCATCGTCCGCGTGCATCTATCCCCAACACCTCCAGAAAGACGCTGATGTCGTGCCGCTGCGGGAGGAAGATGCTTTTCCTGCCGACCCCGAGGAGGGTTACGGTCTCGAAAAGCTCTACATGGAGAAACTCTGTCAATATTTCACCGAGGACTGGAGTTTCGCGACGCGGATCGTGCGTTTCCACAATGTCTATGGGCCGCTCGGCACCTATGACGGAGGCCGCGAAAAGGCACCCGCAGCAATCTGCCGCAAGATCGCAGCTCTCTCCAATGGCGAAGAGCTGGAGATCTGGGGAGACGGCAAGCAAACACGATCGTTCATGTATATCGATGACTGTGTCGAGGGGATCTATAGGATCATGCGGTCAGACTACAGTGGGCCTCTCAATCTCGGCACAGATGAGCTCGTCAGCATTGACGAACTGGTGGACATGGTGTCTGCGATCGCTGCCAAGACCGTTGTGAAGCGGCACGATACATCGCGACCCCAGGGAGTACGGGGCCGAAACAGCGACAATGCCCGTCTGAGAACGGTCCTTGGCTGGGAGCCTTCGATTTCGTTGAGAAAAGGGCTCGTCCCGACCTATCAGTGGATCGAGGAGTTGGTGTCGAAACAGTTGCCGCAATCCGCAGTGATGGCTGCTGAATAGCATCGCTCGCATATGTAGCGGGATGCTGAGCGGTCATTTCTCTCAATCATGTTGACGTGAGGGCCGGTGTAGCCCGGGCCTCCGGAGGGGGCTGCCTGCGATAGTGGACTTGGCGTTGCTTGGTCGGTCGGCACGGATGCCGGAGGGAGCCGATCGTTGTGCGAGACGATGATCATGGCACAGGCGGATACAGTCGCTTCCCGACCTACCAATCGCAACAGGGACGAATCGGACTGGCACCAACATGCCGAAGCGCTGAGGAAGCGATTTCGGCGACTGATTGTCGTTGGAAGCCTTGTCATTGGTGATCTTGTTACCGGGCTTGTCGCGCTTACCGTCAGCAAATTGGGATTAAGTCTCTTGAGCGATCTGCCGATCGAGGCTCAGCAGCTGCCGGTCACAGTGCTCATCCTGATATTTTTCTGCGTCCGGTTATACACGGGCTGTGGACCCAGCCCCTATGAGCGATTTCGCCTGCGTACAATTGGCATTCTTTGCTTTGTGGTTCTCAATCTGTTGATCGCGTTGTCAAGCACCAAGCTCGGGCCTTTGTTGGTGATGAGCTTCCTTCAGGGGGTGCTGCTGCTCGTCAGTGGCCATTACACAGAGTTACTAATACGCGCGGTTTTGATACGTCTTGATCTTTGGGGTGCACCCACCGCCCTTGTGGGATGCAACTGTCACAACAAGCGGCTGGCGCATCTCTTGCTTCAACAGCCCGCACTTGGACTTAATCCTGTCGGATTCGTCACGGTTTACCCTGAACTGTCGCCTGATCCGACTGTTCCACTCAGTGTTATTGGTACAAGTCGTCATCCGCTTGCTGCTCAATCGCGCATAGAAGTCGCAATCTTCAGCTCGGCGGAAGATCTCGCGAAGGTCACTGGGGACAACCAGGAATGGATGTCTTCCTGTGAAGTGCTCCTGCTCGAGGACGTTCATGACCTTCAGAGCCTTTGGTTGCGAACGCGTATGCTGGGTTTCGCGGTCGGCATTGAGATCAGGCGTGATCTCTGGATGCGACACAAGCAGCTAATCAAGCGCTTGATAGACGTCGTGTTTGCGATTCCGCTCGCCCTCTTGGCGTGGCCGATCATTGCGGTTCTCGGCTTGGCTATCAAGATCGTTGACCCAGGGCCGGCTTTCTACGCTCAGGAGCGCATTGGACGCAACGGCAAGACCTTGCAAACATTGAAGCTCCGTACGATGTATGCCGATGCCGAGCAACGCCTCGACGAGCATCTGTGCAAGAACCCGCAGGCTCGAGTCGAATGGGAGCGTTACTTTAAGCTCAGTGACGATCCGCGAGTGCTTCCGATCATCGGACACTTTATGCGGCGCACTAGCCTCGATGAACTGCCGCAACTTTGGAATGTTATTCGCGGGGACATGGCGCTCGTCGGCCCAAGGCCGTTTCCCGCCTACCATCTGGAAAGCTTCGACCAGGAATTTCGCATGACACGTGCGAGCGTGTTTCCCGGTATTACTGGCATGTGGCAGGTGTCCTCACGGAGCGATGGAGATCTCGAGGTCCAAAGAGCACAGGATCTGTTCTATATCAGAAACTGGTCTATCTGGCTTGATATCTACATACTCTTGCAAACAGTCGTTGTAGTCGTAAGCGGAAGAGGGGCAAAGTAGTGATTTCGCCGAAACGGAATCATTGCGCGCGTATGTTTCTTCGGGTGACGGGGCGCGGTGCCCTTGGGCAGCGATGCAGCGGGCATCGGTGATTCACTGCGCCATCCCAACATGTTCTCTTGGGCTTTCCGCTTCGGTGGACTGAGTGGCCTTGCGGTAGGTGTGCTGCACTGGCTGATCGCGCGCGCGGATCGACAGCCGTAGTGATGGCCTACTGCGGCTTCTGGGATTGTGTGCGGCTGGCGCAGTATTCGCGTGCGAACACATACCTGTCACCCGGCCCACAAGCGAGAGCAGGATCGTAGTTGATAGAAATGGCCAGATCGAGCCTCTGGCCGGGCGGCGGCGGTGGATATGGTTGCCCCACGAGCTCAAGCGCTGCGTTGTCGAGCGCGGCGTAGCCGGAGCTGCGGACGACGCGACTTCTGGTGACGCGACCTTGGCGGTCGACGCTGAATTTGACATCGACGCGGCCCCACTGGCCCAGCAGCGCCGAGCCCGCTGGATAGCGTCTTCTGCTTATGATCAACCGAACGACCTCGATCTGCCAACGCGAGGCTGTGGATTTGACCTTGGAGCGGTCCTTTTGCTCTGGCGCGATCGCTGTCTTTTCGTTGTCGGTGGGCTTTGGCTCAAGTGCGGCAGCGGGACGGCTTGCCACGAGTAACAAGAGGGACATCATGCCGAAGGACATCATGCCGAAGGACATCATGCAGGACATGGCGCCGAAGGACATGGCGCTACGGTAACCCTGTGGCATCTCTATCCCCCTCGAGCCAGCAGCGAGCGTGTCCGCTATCACTGTCTTGCGTTCCACGCAATGTCATGGCTCGAACGCACCTCGAAGAACAATGACCGCCGGCGCATCAGCGCGGAGCACGCGCGCCGCAACGTTGCGCGGCGGCTGCTTTCGCTGGCTGCTTTTGCAGGAATCGATCCATTGGCCCTCGGCCCATTGATGCCGGAACGTGCGCCGATCCGCATGTGGACATGTGAGTGACCGATGGCTTTCGGCGACCTGGAATACTACGACTACCTCCACCCCGATGCGTGGCCGGAGTTCATGCCCGCGGGGTTGACGCCGGTGCCGCGATCGGAGCTGGGGCGCGGCTTCCAGAGCCCGAAGGCCACATTTCCATCGGATGGTGGGAAGCCGATCATATTGTTTGATCCGGAGCAGACGCCCCAGGGAGTGGGCTTCGGCTACGTGGAGGTCCGAAGGATCGACTCGATCGCCTACTCCGTAGTGGCCTGTTCCCCTTCGACCTGGCTGGGGTAGGGCCCGCTGCCCCGATCGTTCCCTGAGCTCGAAGCCCGGGCAGAGGAGATCCAGATCGATCGCCAGTTTGTCGGAATGACCCTGATTCTATTGAATTGTCCGGGGACTCTTAATCAGCGGGTCCCAGTTCGAGTCCTGGTGCGCCCACCAAGACATTCCCGCCAAACCTGGACAAACTTGCTGGGCCCCGGCGGCACCTTTCTCCGCCGCCGGGCCGACTAGGGTGTTTTTGACCGCTAAGGCCGGATGTAATTCACTTGCCGCTCTCCCCGATGCTATGTTCCTGGCATTGTAATGGCACCGGGGGAGGTGGGCCGTGGCTGAGATGTCGAAGGCCGTCGAGGCCGTGTACGGGGTGCTGTTTGACGAGATGAAGTTTGCGAAACGGCAGCAGTGGACCGTCACGAACTACACGCTGTTGCTGGTCGGGGCAGTCCTCGGAGTCGGCGTCGCGCTCAAGTCACTGACGGCTTTCGAGAAGCACGCGCTGTCGGTTCTTGTGATCTTCATCGTCGGCGCAGGTTGGTATTTTCTCATCGACCTGCAGCGCTCCCTGAAGGAGCTTCGCGGGCGCATTCAGGGCATCGAGGCCTCCTTTGATGAGGTTGACCAGGATCTACTTCAGGTTAGGGAGTACAAGTCGCCGGGGCGTCCTGGGCTGCCGTTCACTGTCATGATGATCGCGGCGATCACCGTAGCCGGCATCGTCGTTGTGTACGGCGTCTGGAGGCTGTAGAGCGCTTCGGCGCGCTCGCGCCCGCCAGGGTCACGCGGAAGGCGCCGCCGCCGGCGAGGCCTACAAGGCGAAGCTCGCATCCGCGAACGAGCGCGATCGGCTCGCCGTTGACCCGGCTGTGAAAAAGATCGAGGCCGAGAACGCGTCGCGCGCCGAGGCGTGGAAAATCATCATTGCCGAGCAGGGCGCTGGTGGACGCCGATGATCCGGCCGCTCCCCGCTGCCGGTGGTGATCTACGTCTGGAAGGTCATCGTCTGGGACAAGGTCTTGAGCTTCGGCTCGACCGAATCTCTCACCGGTGACGTCGGCACCTGGGCCGGCATCAATCGCACCATTGAGAAGGTGGCGCGGATCTTCAAGCGGTGAGCCGAGCCAGTCCGCATCTATTTTCCGGACGCAACGTCGGATGGACCAAAGGAGCGCACGCAAACGAAACCAAAGGTTCCTTCTCGAGTCCAATCCCCTTGGCTTCATTTGCGGCGGCTTCGCAGGTCGCGAGAGAACGGTAACGTCCGACGAGCAAAGAGTGGTTTCCGGCATTAGCGCTGCCGAGGATCACCAGAACGAGTACGTAGACCATCGCTACACTCCCGCTAATCCTAGCCAACAGAACTCGGTAACCAAAATTCGGTTGCAAATGTTTTGGTTTGGATGGCCTTGATCTTGCGCGCCAAAAATTGAGCTGAGGCACTCAGGCACTGAGAGGTTTGACCAATAGAAAAACCTGGAGCGGCGCAATTGTTGGGAGCACCATGCGCGACGTCCTCACCTGGGTCGCCCTGATCGCGGCGGCCGGCTCGCTCATCGCTCTCATCACGTTCTAGGTCAATCGTGGCCGCGCTGAAGGCGACGCGGCCGCGAAGGTGGCCGCGGCTGAGGTCACAGCCGCTGACGCCGAGCGGGCTTGATGCACATGAGCGCCTGGCCACACTCGATGCCGGATTGGGTCTATCGCGAGCGCATCGCGGCCGAACACGCGTCGCGGTCCGTGCTACGCGAAGTCGAGCACCGCATCAGCAAGGCGATCGAACCACGTCATCGCAGAGCAGTGCCTGGCGGAGGCACGCGCCTCTATAGGGCCAGAAGCAAGCTCAACTCTCCGACAACCACAAAACAACCAATTGCGATTATCAGCCTGTTCACGAACCGCCGATATTCCGCCTCATTCTGCTGACGGCACGCGCACATCTGCGGATAACAACCATCGCGCCATGCAGGGCACGCACCGTCACCTTCTCTGCAAAGCTTGCGGTAGTGATCTACGCTCTTCATCGGAAGCCCCCCAACGAAGTCACAACCTGGGCTCCACGATACCGTTTATTGTGCATACTGGCAATTGCATGCCGACGGACCATCGCAACCGCGGATTTGCAAGGCCTCGCTCTGGTTACCGTTGAAACCTAGTTTTCAACCAAGAGTTCAGGACGCCACCGGCCAGGGCTCCTTATCGTCGTGATCGATCACCGCACAGGACGGGCAGAAGGTGGGGTGTCCCAAGCTGGAGGCCCAGCCAGAAGGATCACGTAGCCGGCATGGCCCCCATGTTGATGTTCACCAGCAGCTGCTTATCCTGATGCGCGCGTCTTCGGCGCGCCTCTGAGACTTTCGCCTGAAAAAACGGTATTTCACGAAATCTCTGACGCTCAACCCGACGCGTTTGTCTCGGAAGTCTCAAGAGCTTGCGGCTGTGATCGAGACTGACGAACCTGCTTGGACAATTCAAATCCATCCATTCCAATCTGCCATTGCAGCCCGACGATCGAGCCTTTCGTGGGCTGCAGCAACGCGAGTGACGCAATCAGCGTCACCGGCAGCCAGAACAGGAGCTGCAAAGTTACTGGCGGAGAATAGGCCGTTTCGACGGCTAGAACGGCCGGGACCACGGTATGGCCCACCAGCAGGATTACGAGATAGGCCGGAAAATCATCGGCCCGCTGATGAAAGAGCTCCTCACCACAGAGGTCACAATGATGGGCGACTTTAAGGAAACCAGAGAACAGCTTTCCCTCACCGCAGTGCGGACATCGCCCCAGGAAGCCGCGCCACATCGCCTCCGCCAACGATATCGGAGCACCTGCCATTCTCAGGCCCTTTCCTTTGTGTGTCGCCGTACAATATGGGTAGGTGAAGCCTACAATCAAAACAAATCAGGAAGATTGCATGGGATGGATCCCTACAATCTCGGAGCTGCAAGGTCCGCTCTATCAGCGCATCGTGGGCGCGCTGGAGAGCGATATCGCATCAGGACGTCTGGTCCGCGGGCAGCAGCTGCCGACCCAGCGGGCACTGGCCAGAGCGCTCGGCTGTGACCTCACCACGGTGACGCGGGCCTATAGTGAGGCGCGGCGGAAGGGATTGATCGAGGCGCAGGTCGGACGGGGCTCATTCGTCTCCGAAACCACGGTGCGGCCGGCGGCGGAGCGCGCAGCGGCGGTCAGGATCGATCTGTCCATGAATGTCCCGCCGCATCCGCTTGAAGCGCAACTTGATGAGCGCATCCTGCAGGGGCTGGAGGCGATCCGTCAAAGGTCCGGGCTGACGGCTTTTCTCAACTATCTGCCGCCAGGTGGCAGCGACCGCGAGCGCCAAATCGCGACGAATTGGCTGCGTGCGCGCGTCCCGGAAGCCGTAGCCGAGCGCATGGTGATCTATCCCGGCACCCAGACGATTCTTTTCAATCTGCTCATGCAACTCGCTGGTCGCGGCGACGTGGTGCTGACGGAAGCCTTGACCTTTCCCGGCATGAAAGCGGCGGCGGCGCGGCTCGGCGTCAGGTTGGTCGGCGTCGCCATGGATAAACAGGGTGTTCTGCCCGATGCGCTGAAGGCCGCCTGCCGTGCCCACAAACCAAAAGCGGTCTATCTCATTCCCACGCTGCACAATCCGACCACCGCCACGATACCGCCCGAGCGCCGCGCCGCCATCGCTGCCATCCTGCGTGCCGCCGGGACTATTCTGATTGAGGACGATGCTTACGGCCTGCTCGACCCGTCTGCTCGCCCCATCGCCAATCTCATTCCGGAGCGGACATATCTGGCCACGACGCTATCGAAATGCATCGCGCCGGCCTTGCGGGTCTCATATCTCCTGACCCCCGATTTGCCCGCGCAGGAGGAGATGCGCGCGCGCCTGCAGGCGGCAACGCAGATGCCGCCGCCGCTCATGGTCGCGCTGGCGACGTATTGGATCGAAAGCGGGATTGCGGAGCGGGTCATCGCGGCGATCCGCAGTGAAGCGACTGGCCGCCAGCAGCTTGCTGCTCGCGCGCTCAAGGGGCTGACATTTTCGGCCGGGCGGGCCGGCCATCACCTGTGGCTCACGCTGTCGTCCGAATGGCAGCGGGAAAATTTCGTCGCTTATCTGCTGCGCAACGGGCTTGCGGTGGTCGGCAGCA
>Ga0075434_100001655_pt1 | contig 18974 bp, 20 predicted proteins | sample RhiMethybrSRZTD3_FD_75298 | JGI IMG/M metagenome (GOLD analysis project Ga0075434, IMG submission 75298) | Populus rhizosphere microbial communities from Tennessee, USA - Rhizosphere MetaG P. TD hybrid SRZTD3 | ecosystem: Host-associated > Plants > Roots > Rhizosphere > Soil | place: USA... | reverse complement strand
CTCGCTCGGTGGTGCGCCGCACATGGCGCCGGAGCGAGGCGGCGTCGACGCGACGAGAGCGGGCGCGGGCGTCTTCGCCGTAGCGGCCGCGGCGGTGGACTTCGCGTCACCCTTGTCCTTGACGATGACGCTCTCGCTCGTCTGCGGAGTTCCCCCGCCGATCACGAGGAGAACGAGCAGGGCCAGGCCCAGGCGTAGCGGGAGCTTCATCGAGCGCCCTTTGCCTCACCGGCCACCCGAGCGATGCGCCACTGATGGCCGGCTGCGGTCGTCTCATCGGCCAGCCGGCGCTCGGCCGCCTCCCGTCGCTCGTCGTGGGCGTGGTCGCGGCGCAGCAACTCCTCGAGCCGCTCGAGCATCTGGCGGAAGCGCGAGGCCACCACGAGGTTGCCGTGCGCCAGCTCGGTCTTCTCGGGCTGGGCGTGCGCCTTCGCGGCGGCGGCGATGGAGAGGCGCTCGAGCCACTCGATGTCGCGGGCGAGCTGCCCCAGCTCCATGCCGGTGGCGCCGAGCAGCGCGCTGTGGGCGATGGTTCGGCTGCGCGCGGCCATCTCGTTGCGGATCTTGCCGAGGTGACGGCTGACCGTCTCCAGACGTCGGGTCGCCTGGGCCAGATCGCGCGTGGCGCCTTCCTCGAGGCACCCTCGGCGGCGGACGACGGGAGCGAGAGGGAACTGGAACGTCATGATCGTCACTATCCTTTCGTGGGGGTGACCGTCGTGAACAGTTCCTGGAGCTGCGACAGGGTCTCGCCGGGGGCTACACTCATGAGGCCCTTGCCGGAGAAACGGGCTGACGGAGTCGAGCGAGGAGCGCCCGGTCGATGCGCGGATCGCTGCCGCTCACGTAGGCTCCTATGGAGACGAGGTCGCAGGTCGCGCGATACATCGCGAAAGGGTCACGCAGGGCGCCTGCCGCCCGCTACTCGTCGGGAGCGAGGAAATCGTCGGTGAGGCGGCTCACGCTTCCGAGCGGTGGCGTAGCTCAGCCCGCGGGTGAGCTGATCCACGGAGTCGCCGAAGATCTGGCTCAGCACGCGGTGCCTCCGGACAGGACGCGGTACTCGCGCAGCCGGTTGCGGATGGTGCGCACGGAGACGCCCAGGGCCTTGGCGGTATGGGTGCGGTTGCCGTTCAGGCGCTTGAGGGTGGAGAGGATCAGCTCCTTCTCGTGCTCCATCACCGTGCGGCCGGGGGCCCCCTCCTCGCGCGGAGCGGCCACGAAGCTCGACTCGGGGAGGACGTGCTCGGCAGCGATCTCACGGCCGTTGGCGAGGATGACCGCCCGCTGGATCACGTTCTCCAGCTCGCGGATGTTGCCTGGCCAGGCATGGGCGAGGAGCCGCGCCAGCGCGTCCTGGGAGAGCGCCTCCGCCGGGCTGCCCGTGGCCTCCGCGTACTTCTGGAGGAAGTGCCGGCTGAGCAGCGGGATGTCGCCCAGCCGCTCGCGCAGGGCAGGAAGGCTCAGGCTGACCACGTTGAGCCGGTAGAAGAGATCCTCGCGGAAGCGCCCTGCCTGGACCTCGGCGCGGAGGTCGCGGTTGCTGATGGCGATGACGCGCACGTTCACCTTGACGGCCTGGCTGGAGCCCACGCGGTGCACCACACGCTCCTGGAGCGTGCGGAGCAGCTTGGCCTGCACGGCGAGGGGGATCTCGCTCACCTCGTCGAGGACGAGGGTGCCGCCCGCCGCCACCTCGAACCACCCCGTGCGCCGGGTCGCCGCGCCTGTGAAGGCGCCGCGCTCGTGCCCGAAGAGCTCGGACTCGACCAGGGTCTCGGGCAGCGCGCAGCAGTTCACCGCCACGAACGGGCCGGCCGCGCGAGGGCTCGCGTCGTGGATGAAGCGCGCCATCAGCTCCTTGCCCGTGCCCGTCTCGCCCTGGATGAGCACGGTGGCCTCCGTGCCCGCGACCCGCCGCGCCAGGGTGAGCGCGGTCTCCATGCGCGGGCTCTCGGTGAGGACCGGCGCCTTCTGCCAGCCGTCGCCGCCGAGGCCGCCCAGGGTGTCGGACAGCACGCGACGAATCTCGTCGAAGGTGACGGGCTTGCTGAGCACGCGGCTCGCGCCTTCACGGGCGGCCTCCGCGGCCAGCTCCTGGGTGGCGAATCCCGTGACGAGGACCACCGCTGTCTCGGGGGCCAGGCTCTTGAGCGAGCGCAGGAGGGCGACCCCGCTCATCCCCGGCATCTTCACGTCCGTGAAGACGAGGGGGTTGCGCATCTCGCGGAACTTGGCGAGGGCTTCCTCGCCGTCCGCGGCCGTGATCACCTCGGCACCGCTTCGCTCGATGGCCTGCGCGAGCGTCTTGCGCACCATCGCCTCGTCGTCTACCACCATGACCGGCGCGATCATCTGGCCTGCTCCCTCCACGTTGTGATCGAGATGAATGACTGCTCGGCAGGGTTGGCACGTGTGTCGGCTTGTCGCGTGCGAGCGAAGGTCGGCAGGTCCTGCCGAGCCCTGGAAGAATCGTCGCGTCGCATCCCGCCCTACCAAGAGCAAGGGCAGTGCCACGGCTCTCCCCTGGCCAAGATGCCGCTCGGCAGGCAAAAAACTCCCGTGGGGGACAGCGGCGTCACGAGGAGGTGGGGGAAACCTTGCCGATCGGCAAACCGGTCGCCGGCCGACCGGCAAATTTTCGACCAGCGACGAGCTAGCGGGGGGAGGCGAGTCGGGAGCGGAGCGTCTGTCGCGAGATGCCGAGGGCCTCGGCGGCCTTCGTCTTGTTGCCCTTCATCTTCTGCAGGACCATGCGGATGTGCGCGTGGCCGACCTCGTCCAGCGAGGTCGGCGCATCCTCCGCGGCCGCTGCCGGCTCCTCCCCGGCGTCGCCGTCGCTCCGCGCCGTCTCCATCTGACCCACGAAGGAGGCATCCGGGCTGGGGGCGGGCGCGGAGGGGAAGAACTCGAGGGGGAGCTGCTCCTCGCCGATGAGTTCGCCCGGGCAGAGGATCACGAGCCGCTCGATGAGGTTGCGCATCTCGCGCACGTTGCCCGGCCACTCGTAGGCGAGGAGGCGCTGCTCCGCCTCGGGGGTGAAGCCCGTGACGCGACCGCCGCGCTGCGCGCTGATGCGACCCAGCCAGTGCGCGGTGAGGGGGAGGATGTCCTCGGGCCGCGTGCGGAGCGGCGAGATGGTCACGGGGGCCACGAGAAGACGGTAGTAGAGATCGGCGCGGAAGGTCCCCTCCGCGACCATGGCCTTGAGGTCACGGTTGGTCGCCGCGACAATCTGCGTGTTCACGCGGATCTTCTTGGAGCCGCCCACGCGCAGGAAGGTCTGGTCGTCGAGGAAGCGCAGGAGCTTGGCCTGGCAAGCGAGCGGCATCTCGCCGATCTCGTCGAGGAAGAGGGTCCCGCCGTCCGCCATCTCCGCGAGCCCCCGCCGCGCGCCGATGGCGCCCGTGAAGGCGCCACGCTCGTGGCCGAACAGCTCGCTCTCGAACAGGCTCTCCGTGATAGCCGAGCAGTTGACCTCGACGAAGGGCCCGTCGCGGCGCGGCCCCTCGACGTGGAGGAGTCCCGCGGCCAGCTCCTTGCCCGTCCCGCTCTCCCCCGTGACGAGGGCGGCGCGGACGCCGCTCGCCGCGAGCTGGCTGATCATCGAGCGGAGGGCCCTGGAAGGCTCCGAGACCCCGATCATCTCGATGTCGCGGGGGGTGCTCCCCTGCTCCTTGGCGCGCACCAGGTGGAGATGTCGCGAGCGGTTGAGAAGGGCGCGCTGGAGCACAGGGGTGAGCTCGTCGAAGGTGAAGGGCTTGCAGAGATAGTCCACCACCCGCCCGCGGATGGCCGCCAGCGCCGAGGAGAGATGCGGATAGGCGGTCATGATCACCACCTCCGCCTCCGGGCGCAGGGAGCGCGCGGGCTCGAGGACCTCCGTCCCGTCCATGTCGGGCAGCCGCAGGTCGAGGAAGATGAGGTCGGTCGCTGTCCGCTCGAGGAGAGCCAGCCCGTCCTGGCCGCTGTGCGCGCAATGCACGGTGTGGCCGCGCCGCACGAGCTCGGCGGCGAGGATCTGGGCCAGCTCGCGGTTGTCGTCGATGATCACCGTCGTGGACATGAGGTCTCCATGGCGAGTTCCTTCGCCATCGTATGGTCGCTCTCGAACATCCGCAGAAGCTGCTCCCGGCTTACGGGCTTGGTCATGAGCCGATCGATACCCGCCGCCTCCGTCTGGCCAGCTTCGAGCTGCTCGGCCTGGGCGGTGAGGAGGATGACGTAGGCGCCGGGATCCTGGTCCTTGATCGCCCGCCCCACGGTGAGCCCGGTCAGCCCCGGCATCACGAGGTCGGTCACCACGCAGTCGAAGCGCCGCTGGCGGTAGCGCTCGATGCCCACGGCGCCATTGAGGGCTGTCTCCACCACGTGCCCCGCCCCGCTGAGGAGTTGGGCCAGGGTGTCCGCGACCTGCGGCTCGTCGTCGATGACGAGGATGCGCGCGGGGTTTGGCATGGGCCGCGCCCCCGCGGGCCGTGTCTCCACGGGCTTCCCGACGTCGCGCGGAAGGGGCAGTCGCACCGTGAAGGTGCTGCCCTGGCGCGGGACGGTCTCCACCGCCACCGTGCCACGCAGGTTGAGCATGATCCGCGAGCAGATGCTCAGGCCGAGGCCGCTCGCGGGCGCGGGCTTGGTGGTGAAGAAGGGATCGAAGATGCGCGCGCGCACTGCGGGCGGAATTCCTTCCCCCGTGTCCGACACGGCGAAGAGCACGTGCTGGTGGTCGGCGGCAACGCGGATGCGCACGCGACCGCCCGCGGGCATGGCCTCCAGCGCGTTCAGGAGCAGGTTCTGCAGCACTTCGGTGAGAGCGGAAACGGGCAGCCTCACGGGAGGCGCGGGGGCATAGTCGGTCACGACCTCGTACTTCACCCCGCGCTCTCGCGCTTTTGCCTCCCAGGCCGGCATCACGGAGGCGATGACCTCGTCCACCGCCTCGTGCGGAACGACCCAGGCCGGTTCCTCACGATAGGCGCCGCTCTTCGTGAAGTGCTGGAGGCGGCGCACCGTCTCGCGGCCCTCGAGGGCGGCCCGGCGGATCGTCTCGAGGCCTTCCTGAGGCGCGGAGGCGTCGACCTGGAGGAGCTCAGCCTGACCGAGCGTCACCGCGAGGAGGTTGTTGAACTTGTGGGCCACGCTCGCCGAGACCTCACCGAGCGTACGCAGCCGCTCGTGCTGGACCATCTGCGCCCCCGCGCCGCGCAGCCGCTCGACCATCTGGCCGGTCGCCACCGCCACCTGGCCGATCTCGTCGCGTGAGCGGTGGCGCAGCGACACCGTGAGGTCGCCGGCGGCGACGCGCTCGAGGGCGCCCACCAGTGAGTGGAGAGGCGTGGCCACGATGCGGTTGTAGAGAAAGACCAGGGCGAGGCTCAAGGCGACGGCCAGCGCGGTCAGGAGGGTCAGCCAGGTCACCGCGGTGACGTAGCGGTGGCGCCCGATCTCGGCCAGTCGCTGCTCCCGCTCCCGGCCCTCGGCGATCAGCCGGTCCAGGTTCCGGGTCGCCCGCTCGACCTCGGAGAGGAGGCTCGACAGGGCCTCGGCGTCCCGCGACGCCTGCGCCTGCCCCACCCCGCTCATGGCCTCGGTGAGCCGGGCGCGCGCCTCGGCGAGCTGCCCCACCATGGCGAGCTCCTCGTCGCTCCTTGCCGCGAGGAGCCGGTTCATGCCCTCGAGGCCGAGGAAGCCGGCCACACCGCCCGCGACGGCGACCAGCGTCAGGACGGCCAGGCCAAGGAAGAAGCGGGTGCGGATCCGGAGGTGCCCCAGGCGGGTCAGCACCCGGGAGAGGCGGCCGACTCGAACGGGACGATACTGCTCATGTTCGCCCTCCGCTCTGCCGACTACCTTCTGTGACCTCATAAATCTCCCGTTGTGGTGCAGGATCTTCGATTGGGCCGGAACGATTTTCCGGGGATGCCGAGAGTGTTGAATCAATCACAGCAATTAGGGTTCGAAAGGGTCAATCAGGGCATTCCTGAATTTGGCTTCCCTGGGCCCCTAGATCCGCCTCGGGTCCATTCCCTGTTCTGGGCTGTCGGCCGGTAGCCCTGGAGGCGCTCACGTGATCCTCATGTCCCTGGACGATCTCCGGCCCGGCATGCGCCTCGGGGTCGGAATGCACAATCGTGAAGGGCACATGCTGCTCGGACCGGGCGTCTCCCTGACCAGCCAGTACATCTCCAGGCTGCGTGAGCTGGGGTGCTCGGCCCTCTGGATCGACGACGAGGACACCCAGGACATCCCCTACGAGCGGATCCTCTCGGACACGACGGCCTTCACGAAGGGGCTGGGGCGAATCGCCCCTAGGGCCTGCTGCATGAGCTGCTTGAGCAGGCTCGCAGAGACGGCGATGAGGAGAGTGCCAAAGGCGGCACCGCCGATGATGAGGAACTCAGCGGGCTGGATCATGACGAGCATCGGCCCACCCTCGAGGATGAAGCCGACGAACACGCTGAACGTGACGACGGCGCGGCCGATGATCGCGAGCATGAAGTAAGGGAGATCCTGGACGAGCCGGCCTCAGGCGGCCGGCAGGTCCAGCGTGTAGCAGACGCCGCCCCCGGGCAGCGCCGCCGTGCAGAAGACGCCGCCGTGTTCGCGGGCGAGCCCGGCCGCGCGATGGAGCGCCAGGCGCGGCTCCGCGCCGGCCTCCTCGGCGGCCGGCACGGGCGCGATGGCCACAGGGCGGAGCGGATCGAGGGCCGCCGCGTCGTCGTCGGTGACGAGGACGCGCACCACGCGCTCGCCCCGCATGACGCCGTCGTGGTGACTGGTCTGCACGACGATAGTCCCCGGCCGTCCGCCTGCGTCGCGCACGTTGGCCACGGCGTCGAGGAGGATGGTGAGGAGCTCGTTGAGCTGCTCGGGATCGGCGACCACGAGGGGCAGCCGCGGATCGAGCTGGCTCGACACGGGCCCGGCGGCGGCCGCCGTGGCGAGCGCGTGGAGGACGACGTCGTTGATGCTGAGGAGACAGCGTCCCCCCTCCGGCGTGATCGTCCGCTCGCTCGAGCGCGCGACGTCGGTCAGCCGGGCGATCATCTCCGCCGCCGCGGAGGCCTGGGCGCGCAGTCCCTCGAGGGCCACGTGGAGATCGGCGAGCTCGCCGCGCTCGAACGCCTCGCGCGTCCGCGTGAGAGCCCGCGCGAGGGCGGAGGGCAGCGACATGCCGTGCGCCACGATCTGCTCCCACTGATCGTCCGGGCGCTCGGACTGGACGATGGCGCCGAAGCGAACGAGATCGGGGCTCAGCTCGGAGGCCCGATCCGGGTCACGGTGCACCAGCCCCAGGATCTCGCCGGCCGACCGGATGCCGGGCCGGGGCGGATGGCGGTGGCCATTGCGCTTGTGGAGCACATTCTTCGGCAGCATTCCGTTGGTCCCTCTTTCGCTGTGTTGCGGGAAGTGTTCGGGCACTTGCGTCATGCTTCCTATCGGCCCGAAGCGCTGCTGACTTGAGGGCTTGCAGCGTCCCGACGCATGCCAAGAGAGCAAGGCCTGTGCCGATGGCCGAGCCGTGCACTCTCACGCATTTCCGTCTCGTCGCCCACGCACTGGCACGGCATGCCGGCGCGCTCGCGGCAATCCTTACCCACGCGGGCGCAGGCGAGCCTTCAGCGGCGAGGAATGAGGTCCGTGAGCTGCGCCACGGCGAGGCTGTGCTGCCCGAAGCCCTCGGGCACCTTCGGTCCCGGGTAGCCGTTGAAGAGGCCGAAGAGCATGGCGAGCCGCCGCACCCGGATCACGCCCAGGCGAAGGAGGGCGGCGCGGATCGAAGCGGTGGGCGTGTGGGAGGCGTAGGCGGCAGCGTTGGCCGCGTGGATGACCTTGCCCGCGACCACCGGATCCTGCCCGATGATCTCCTCGATGGAGCGCACCTCGACGTCGTCGTCTCCCAGCGTGGAGGACAGTCGCGCGACTCCGGGCTTTCCTCCACCCTCATCAGCTCGCGGGCCAAGAAACTTGAGTCGAGAGATCCGCTGGGCAATTGCTGCCGGGCCGGGGTGGGGGTCTCGGTCAAAGCTGCCGTCGCGGGTGCGCGAATCCCCAGTGACCGCAGCGTTTTCCTCTCGTCGATCGCCGGCCGGTGGCTGGCCCGTCGCGTGCAATCGCGGGTGAGCGAGGAGGCTTTCACTTATGATCGCGACAGGGCGTGTGGAGCAACGTCGGTATCCGCGGCGGCAGGTCTCGTGGCCGGTCATCCTCGAGGCGGACGGCCAGGTCTGCTACGTCGAGACCCTCGACTTCAGCGCGCGGGGCGCCAAGCTGCGTCTCCGGATTGCTCCTCCCCTTGGTAGTCCCGTCCTCCTCCACTTCATGCCCGACGATGGCGACGAGCTCCACGTGGAGGCGCTGACCTGGCGTGTGGACCCCGACGGCGTCGCCTTCTTCTTCATCGGCCGCTGCGCCCCGCGCGAAGCTGAGACGCAGTGGACGGAGGCGGAAGCCGCCGAGGTCGCGCTCGCGCTGTAGGTCGACTCCTCTGACGGGACCGGCCACACATGCCGGGCTCGCCGCGCTCGCTTGCACCTGGTCACCTTCCTTGTTCAGACCGTCGTGCACTGGCTTTTCGGGTGGTGGCGTGTGCGTTCTCTGCTAGACTCCCGCCACCCTGTCAGGAGGGCTCCATGGACCCGTTGCCCTTCGCTCCGTATCCCGTCGCGCCCGGCTCCCAGAATGCCTGCTATCTCCCCTGGCCCAAGGTCTCAGTGGCGCTCCGGTACGTGCGCACGTTCCCGTGGGCGCCCGAGCCCTGAGGAGCACCGCATCTGGAAGGCTGGATGGTTCAACTGAGGGCGAGCACACAGTGATGGACCGCCGCACGTTCCTTGCTGGCGCGGGCGCGGTGCTCCTTGCGGCGCCGCTCGCCGCCCAGGCGCAGCAGGCGGACAGGGTCTATCGGATAGGCATCCTGGGAAACGTGCCGCTCAGCGACCCGGGGAGTGCTCGTCTGTGGGGATCGTTTGCCGAGGCTTTGCGAGACCTCGGCTACGTGCCCGGCCGCAACGTCGCCATCGAGTACGTGTCCTCGGAGGGACAGTACGAGCGGCTCCCGGCGCTGGCTGCCGAGCTGGTCCGTCACAAGGTCGACATCATCGTCGGGCCCGCAGCGCAAAATGTCCTTGCCGCCAAGCAAGCATCCCAGACGATTCCCATCGTCATGGTCAGCGTCGGCGATCCAGTGGGCAACGGGCTGGTGGCCAGCCTCGCTCGGCCCGGCAGCAATGTCACGGGAACGTCCTTCCTGACCTCGGCCCTGGTGGGAAAGCAGCTGGAGCTCCTCAAGCAGATCGCTCCCCACGCGTCGCGGCTGGCCATACTGCTCAATCCCGCGAATCCCGGTCACCCGCTCACCTTGGAGCAAGCGAAGCTCGCGGCGCGTTCGTTGGGGGTACAGCTGCAAGCGGTGGAGGTGCGAGGGTCGGCCGACCTCGAGAAGGCGTTTGAGGCGACGACGCGGGAGCACGCCAGCGGCCTCTTCGTGCCGTGGGATGGGACGTTCCTCGTTCACCTCGTACGGATCATCCAACTCGCGAAGAGAACGCGGCTGCCCGCGTTGTACGGGCACCGAGGCTATGTCGATGCGGGGGGGTTGAGCTGCTACGGACCATCCGCCGTGGATAGCTTTCGGCGGGCCGCGGCCTACGTGGACAAGATCCTCAAGGGGGCCAAGCCCGGAGACTTGCCCGTGGAACAGCCGACGAAGTTCGAGCTCGTCATCAACCTCAAGACCGCCAAGGCGCTCGGGTTGACCATTCCTCCATCGGTATTGGCACGAGCCGATCAGGTAATCGAGTGAGCCGGCGCCGGGCCGCTCGCTCCAATCGAGCCACTCCCGATCAGCCCGACCTTCCCCCCACCGCCAAGCCTCAACGTCGAGGAGGCGCCGCGGAGCCGGAGGAGGCCGCGAGGCTCGCCATCGCGCGTCGGGCCAAGCCGGGGGCGCCTCCGAACCACGTCCGGCTCGTTCTGACTCTGGAATTGCGGCGAGCTCTGGCCGAGCAGTTGAGCACCCGGGCCATCCGATCGGGCAAGAACCTGGAGGCGGTCATCATCGACATGCTGGAGGCCGGCGCGAAGCGATGACCGAGCCCACCGTGTTGATGGATAGGCCTCAACGACGCTGGGACCACCGGCGTAACAACCTGAACAGGAGATGTCGCCATGGGCAAGAGGATCGTATTCGTTCTACTTCTGCTGGTCGGGTCATGGTGCGACGCGACCTTTGTCTGGGCCAGAGGGACCAGCCTCGTCACGCCGCCGACGGAGATGGTGGGGCAGATCCGAGTGGTGGATCGGACGCGGAACCGGATCGTCATGGAGGAGCGAGATCTCGAGGTGTGGGCCACCGACCGGCGCCAGCTCGAGGGGTTGGCCCCGGGCCAGAAGGTCCGGCTCCGCTATCAGCAACAGGACGGCAAGCAGGTCATCAACAGCATCGCACCCGTGGAGCCGGCTCCGAAGTAGGTCGCCTCGCGATCGCGAGCTCATCGGCGCTCACCTCCGCTTGACATCATGCGACGCGTGCCAGAGACTCTGTCTTCGAGAAGTTCTGGATGAAGCCCGGCTATCGCATCCCCGACACGCCCTGCGGCTGCGTGGAGCCCGGCACGGCGCCTGCGCGCACGGTGCCCATCACGCGAATGACCGTGCGCTCCTTCATCGCTATCCCCGAGCCCGGCGCGCGCGTGGCGGCGGGGCAACCCGTCACGATCAAAGGGATCGCCTTCGACGGGGGATACGGGATCAGCGAGGTGCAGCTCTCGACCGACGGAGGCGCCACATGGCGGCGCGCGCAGCTCGGAGCCGACCTCGGCCGCTACTCCTTCCGCGAGTGGTCGGCGGTGTGGACGCCCCCGGCCCCCGATACCTATCGCGTGATGGTCCGCGCCTTCAATGGCATCGGCGAGTCCCAGGGAACGCAACCTCTGTGGAACCCCGCCGGCTATCTCCGCAACGTCATCGAGCACGTGGACGTGCGGGCCACGTGAGGCAACACCGTTGAGAGCCATAGCCATCGCCTGCGGGCTGACCTGCCTGATCCTCGCCGTCTCTGCGATCGCCCAGGAGAAGGCCATCACCCTGCCCGCCGACCACGACTACGCCAAGCTCAAGCCCGGGCCGCACAGCGACTTGGCCCAGACGCAATGCCAGTTCTGCCACTCGACGGACTACATCGTGATGCAGCCGAGGGGCGACGCGAAGCAGTGGGACGTCGTCGTCAACAAGATGATCAAGACCTTTGGAGCTCCGCTCAGCGAGGCCGACGCCAAGGCGATCACCGAGTACCTGGCGACGACGTACGGCCCCCCGAAGTAGACGTCAGGCCCGGCTCACCCGGGACGCGCGCGGCGCGCCCGCCACTCGCTCACGATGTCGTTCACGTCGAGGGGGGCGAGGCGCGTGGGCGGCCCCTCGGCCACCCGGGAATTGACCTTGGCGATCTCGGCGTTCAGGGCGGTAATGCGGGCGCGCACGTTGACCTCGCTGCGCAGGCTCCAGAGGGCGGCCAGCCCGCTCTCGACCTTCCGCAACAGCTCGAGCGCGGGCGGCAAGACGGTGAGCTTCTCCCGCTGGAGGAGCTTCTTCACCCACCAGTCCGGGTCGTAGGGATCGGTGATCCCCGGAATGGGCTTGCCCGCGCCCTCGAGGTCCTCGAACTCCCCGGCCTCGCGGGCATTGTGGATGAGCTCCTCGATCCAGGTCTCCCAGCTCTTCCCCGCCGGCTTCCGCTCCGTCATGGCGCTCCTCCCGGGCCAACCCGCGACTCCCTCCCCTACTCTACCGCTTGGCGCTCGTGGGCAACGACGCTGGTCTCACGAAGGGAGGCCGCTCTCGGCGGGGGTATAGGGGCGAATGTTCGTGGGATAGATGATCATCTCCGGAATGGAGGTGCGCTTGGGCATGAGGGCCACAAACTTCATCGTCTCGGCGAGATCCTCGGGCTGGATGAACTGTTCGAGCACTTCGGGCGGATACTTCACCTTGCGCCGCGCCATAATGGGCGTGTTGACGTCGTCCGGGCACAGGCAGCAGGCCCGGATGCCGAACTTCCAAGCTTCCTGAGTCAACGATAGGCTCATCCCGAGCATGCCGAACTTCGAGGCGGAGTAGGCGATGCCGGCCACTCCGCTCACCCGCTTGGCGGCGGTGGAGGCGACGTTGATGATGAGCCCGTCTTTCTGGGTGCGCATGGTCGGCAGGGCCGCCTGCACCATGTTGAAGGCCCCGGTGAGGTTGACGGCGAGAATGTAGTCCCAGTCCGCCGCGGTGATTTCGTCGAGTCGCCGGTTGAGCACGTTGATCCCGGCGTTGTTGACGAGAATATCGACGCGCTTCAGGCGCTCGAGCAGGCGCTGGGCAGCCACATCGACCTTCTGGCGGTCGGCGACGTCCAGCGCCTCGACGACCGCCGTCCCGCCGAGGGCCTGGATCTCGGCCGCGACCTCATCGAGCGTGTCGCGCCGCCGCCCGATGAGGGCGACCGCCGCGCCTTCCCGCGCAAACATCAAGGCACCCGCTTTGCCGATCCCCGTGCCCGCGCCCGTCATCCACACGACCTTGCCCGTGAATGCGCTCATCTCGCCCCTCCTACTTCCGAGAGGCGTCGAAGAGCTCGCCGAACAACACCCAGTGCTCGCCGTCGAAGCGGCCGAGTTGCATCTGCTCGACCGGGAAGAAGTCGTTCGGGCCCGTGTTGATCCGGATGCCCGGCAGCAGCATCGGCAGCGAGAGGCCATTGATGTTCGCCGCCTGCTGCATGATGTTGGCCCGGGACAGGTCGTTGCCGCACTGCTTGAGTACGTGCACGAGCGTCTGCGCCACCGTATAGCCGTAGGCGTTGAATGCGTCCTCCATGGAGCCGCCTGGATAGTACTTCCCCATGAACTCTGCCCAGCCCTTGAAGCCCGGGTCGTTCTTCCACTGCGGGTCGGTGACATCCTTCAGATACTGGGCGCTCAGGATGCCCTTGGCGGCCTCGACGCCGGCTGGCTTGAGCACGGACTGCACCGATGCGGAGACGCTCGAGAGGATCTGCACGGGCCTCCAGCCGAGATCGTAGGCCTTCCGGATGGCCTGGGAAGCGAACTTCGGTGCGGTGCTGTTGAAGAAGACGTTGGCTCCGCTGTTCTTCAGGTTGACCACCTGGGAATCGACGGTCGGATCGGTCACCTCGTACGACTGCTCCATGACGATGATCCGGGCAGCGGCGGCGCCGAGCCCGTCCTTGAACCCCTTGAGGTAGTCCTTGCCGGAGTCATCGTTCTGGTAGAGCACGCCGACCTTGGCGTCGGGGATGTTCTTGAGCACGTACTGCGCGTAGATGTGGCCTTCGGCCTGATAGGTGGGCTGCCACCCCATCGTCCAGGGATGTCCCTGCGGGTCGCCGAACTTCGTCGCCCCCGTCGCCACGAAGAGCTGGGGCACCTTCTGGTCGTTCATGTACTTCCAGATGGCGGAGTTGGTCGGCGTGCCGAGCGGCTGGAAGATGAGGGCGACCTGATCCTGCTCGACGAGCTTGCGGGTCATCTCCAGCGTCTTGGGCGGGCTGTACTGATCGTCGTAGCTGATGAAGTTGATCTTCCGCCCGTTGACCCCGCCCTCGTCGTTGACCTTCCTGAAGTAGGCGCCGATGGCCTTGCCGATGGTGCCGTAGGCCGAGAGGGGCCCACTGTACGGATTCGTGTTGCCGACCTTGATCTCGGTAGCGGTGACGCCCGGCTGGGCGAAGGCGGCGCTTGGCACGAAGGTGAGCGACAGGAGCGCCAGGCCAGCAATGAGGCGGAGCGGAGCACGCATCGGTGGGCCTCCTTGACCGTCCGCCGGGCATGGCCGCGGCGGGGCCGTGGTGGGTGGGCTATACGATCATCGGCGACGGCTCGACGTCCGCGACGGTCTCGGCCGCCTCGAGGATGCGGAAGGCTCCGGCCGCCCCGTCCTCGATACGCAGCGCCCGGCGCCGCTCAGGGCCGAGCGTCCACGACGACGGCGCGGGAGCGCTCGCGCAGGAGCCGCTCCGCGCCGTCGCAGATGTCCTGGAGAACCTCGGCGACCGTGCGGACACCGTGCACCGCTCCGGCGGATTGCCCCATCCAGATGGGGTGGACGTCGGGATCCTTCTCATAGACCGACCCGAACGGGCTGAGCGCCGCCAGCTCCTCTCGGCGTTGTCGTACCTCTGATTCGCGGCCGTGCCACTCACGGGTGACGCGGTTGACCAGGGACCGTCCGGCGATTCCCGCGGGGAACCGCATGTCGTACATGATGTCCCAGACCTCGGTGTACACCGTGTCCTGACCATCGCTCTCGACGATGCACTTCTTGTAGCGCTCCGAGACCTCGACGGCCTCATGCGTCGCGAGGAGCGGCGTGCCAATCCAGGCGCCCTCGCCACCCGCCGCCAGCACCGCGGCAAGGGCCCGACCACTGGCGATTCCGCCGGCGGCAATCACGGGAGTGCCTCCGGCGAGGTCGAGCACTTGAGCCAGGAATGGAAGCGTGCCGAGGCGTCCGGTGTGGCCACCGGCCTCGTTACCCTGGGCCACGAGGACGTCGGCGCCAAGATCCAGCGCGAGGCGAGCCGCTTCCGGCGTCTGGACCTGGCAGAGAACCTTGGCCTCCACTCGCTTGGCTTCCGCCACGTAGGCCGTCGGATCACCGAAGGAAAACGCGAAGACGGGGACACGCTCATCGAGGCACGCGCGAAAGTTTTCGATTCGCTGGGGAATCTGCTCCGTGATGAAGCCGACCCCGAACGGTTTGCTGCTTCGCGCGCGCATGAAGCGGACCTGCTCGCGGATCCATGCTGGGCCGCCGCTATAGATGCCGCCAAAGAGCCCGAGTCCCCCGGCCGCGTCGACCGCCGAGGCGAGGCGGCCACTGGTGGCCCCTCCGCCGAGTGGCGCCAGCACGATGGGGCGCGTGAGCCCGAACATGTCGGTGAGCCGAGTCTTCAGCATAGGCAGCCCCTCCCGCCGGTCGAGATGATAGCCGAGAGCATAGCTGACATGAATCGGGTTGTCAGTCGCCGGCGGCTGGTTCCCTAGCCCACTCTGAGGAAGGATGTGGTGAGCTCGACCCTCCCCCTATGCCACAGCCGAAAAGGACGCGGGCCAGGAAGGCTCAGCCCGCGCACGAGCCAAGGGACGGGGCGCGGCGGGCCGCCCCGTCCCCACTCGTGGCCGCTAGCCCTGGCGCGGGGGCGGCACGCGGAACGGCGTGTGGCAGGCGCCGCACGCGTTGCGACCGAGGTCCTTGATGATGTCCTGTGAGCCCTCTGCGTTGCCGGCGGCAGCGGTGCTTTGTAGACGTGCCGCTTCCGTTTCCATCTTCTTGGCGGTGCTCTCGAACTCTGGCCACTTCTGCCAGATCTCCGGCTTGGCCTTTGACTTGTCGGTCAGCGAGCCCTCCGGGAAGAGGGACGGGATCTTGGCGGCGTTCTTCGAGATGATCTCCGCGTTGGCGGCAACCACCGCCCAGTTCGCGGTCTTTGCATTGTCCTGGATGTTCTTCCAGGCGTCTCCGTTCTGCTTCATCAGCTTCTGTCGTTCCTCGACGACGTCCGCCGGCGATTTCGGCTGCGCGGTGGTCAATACGGCGACCAGCAGAGTGGTGACCGCAACCAGAGCGCCGAGGCCGATCGATGGGCGCATCATCTCTCGTCCTTTCATGAGGGGCCGCCCGAGGAGCGACCCTGTTTGGAGGCACTGCACTGTTGCCCGGTCCTGTTCCCAGAGCCTATCCCGCGCGGCCGACCCCGGGGTGGCCCCGGGCGACGGACACACGACCAGCGGCTCTAACATACGAACTATGGCCAGGGTTCCGTCTGGTTTAGATCCCCTCCCACCCCGGGACGGCCGTCCCCACGTCCGGGCGGCAGCCCACGAGCAAGAGGGTGCACGTGGCGCGAGCGTGAACTCTGCCGTCGCTCCTGAGGCGGCCGGCGTTCGAGTCTGGGAGGTTAAGGGGCGGCTGTCTCATGGCCTAGGGGCCGAGTCTTGTAGACGGGTGGCAGCGTATTGGGTCATTCGCCGGGAGGATTCGTATAGGCGCGACCTGGCGATCTTCCGATCGAACGGCCGACACCCTTCGAATTCGTAATGAACCTCAAGACCGCTAGGGCGCTCGGACTGACGATTCCACCATCACTGCTCGGGCGGGCGGATGCGGTAATCCAGTGGTTGCCGCCGAGAGATGCTCCATGATCGAGCGCACGCACAGGACACGATGGGCAGAAGCTGGCCGTGGATTCTCGTCGCCATGTTGCGGTGCCTGCTCGCCGTCACCACGCGGGCGCGCGTGGGTGGTCTGATGGCCTATGGACCAGCACTCCCGAGAGGCGGCGACCTACAAGATCCTCAAGGGCGCGAAGCCCGCCGATCTTCCCGTGGAGCAGCCGACCAAGTTTAAGCTGCTGATTGACCTCAAGACCGCCAAGGCCCTCGGTCTCGCGGTACCCCCGTCCCTCATCCATCGCGCCGACGAGATGATCCAGTAGCCTGATGGGACGGGGTCAGCGCAGGGGAGGCCCCGGCCAGCAGCGGCGCATAGTGGCTAGAGGGCGTGCCCTCTGGGAATAACGCTACACTCCACGGTCAAACCGGCGCCCGAGGCCTACAGCGAGACCGACCACCGCGACGCCCAACAGCAGAATAGACGCGGGCTCGGGAATTCGCACGGGCACAGGAACTGCAGCATCCGGCATCACCTGGCCGGACGATATCGTAGCCGTGGCCGAACCCGTCGTGCCGCTCAGGAAATCCAACGAGCTCGCACCGGCCATCATATTCATGATGAAATCAACGGGAATCGCTTTTCCTGGCGAGAAGTCCGAGAGAAATGCCGCACTTCCGAACGCCGTTGCGACCAGCAGTGAGCCGTAGAACTTCGGCTGGGGCGTACCGTCCTGAATGTACGACCAGCTGATCGTCCCCGTCATATTATCGGAACCGGTGAACTCGAAGCTCTCCGCGCTCGAAGAAGCTGGGTAAATGTTCGGGCCCGGCCCGGCCGTGAACGACGTGGGACCGAATTTAAAGGCTCCGACCAGCGCGTCCCCCGTATAGAACCCGGGGCCGGTCAGCCCGCTGATGCTGATCGAAACGGAGCCTGCCCCGTTGCCTGTGAACGTGACATTCTCCGAGCTGGGGCCGAAGGTGATCTGACCTGCGTCCGCCCCTGAAGGCAGGCAGGATGGAAGGCAGATCCCGAGCGTCGCAATCACCGTTAATGCTACCGAGAGCCGTCTGTTCGTCTTCATTCCGTTCTCTCCTCTACTACCTTCCGGGGGAGTACAGGGCTATGGTGACCCTTTGGCCGAGCCCCTTCCGCCTGATGACAAAGCCGAGGGCGCCACGCGGATCCATCGGCGACGAACATCACCGAAGAACCTTAGCCGGGACGAGCATCATGGCCGCCGCCTCCAAACCCTCGAACTGTCGATAACGTGGCTCGACGCCACATCATGCTGAAAACCCGGCCAGCATAGTCGACTCTGCCGATACGCCCAAATTTCGAGATGCGAAGGTAGCAGGCTCGTAGTTTCGGGCACTTACGCGACAGGTCAGCACTACATTTCTGCGAGTTGGACGACCGGCGTTAGCACGCGGAGACGGCGGGGCAGGTCTGCTGGTCTCACGCCAGGACGGGGCGACGGCGGTACGAGATGCGACTGATGCGGCGCGAACGCGGCTACCTAACTGCGGAAGTGTGGCTTAGGACGTCACGAGGTCAAGCAGGCCGTTCAGCGGATGGCAACCTGACGCGACGGGTGCCGGACTGCACCGAGCGGCGGGCTCTCTCGCCGCGTCGTCGGGGGCGTTGCACCGCTCGTCACGAGATCAGGCGCGGACGGCAGCGCATAGCGCCGGCCAGCGTTGGCTCAGCGCATCGGCCGAGACCAGAAAGAGGCGATTGAGGTCGGGCGTGGCTTGCTTGAGGCCGGCCGCCGTGTTCATTGCATCGCCGTGAACGACGATATGCCGCTTGGTCTCGCCGATCTCGCCGGCGATCGCCAGGAAGCACGCGACGGCCGCCCGAAGGGCTTGAACCTGTTTTAGCGAAATCTGAATCTTTCTGGTTAGTGCCGGGCCGAGTGATGGTACGGGCCGGGCCCACAGGCGTTCACGGAGATCGGGCGCGGCACGAATGGACTGGTGCTCGAGAATCCGCCTGTTCTTTCCATCGCGGCTGACGAAGTCTGTGGACGCCGGCTGGGTCGGCCTTGGCCAGGTGGCCGACGATGCAGCCCTGTAGGGTTCGCTCAACCTCGACGTGGTCCGGGATGACCCGATGCCACGTCGAGGCTGTTCGGCACGAGACCCTAAGGCCTATTCTCTGAGATCACGCAAGGTCGAAGCGATCGAGGTTCATCACCTTGGTCCACGCCGCGACGAAGTCCTGGACGAACTTCGCCTGCGCATCCGCGCTTCCGTAGACCTCCGCCAGGGCCCGGAGCACGGAGTTCGAACCGAACACGAGATCGACGCGCGTGCCGGTCCACTTGAGTGCGCCCGTTTTGCGATCGCGCCCTTCGAACGCGTCCTTGGCGTCCGACGCCGCCTGCCACTCCGTGCCCATGTCCAGCAGGTTCACGAAGAAGTCGTTGGTCAGCGTCTCCGGCCGTTTGGTGAAGACGCCGTGTTTCGTCCCTCCGAAGTTGGTGTTTAGGACGCGCATGCCGCCGACGAGCACCGTCAGCTCGGGCGCGGTCAGCGTCAGCAACTGCGCCCGATCGATCAGCAACTCCTCGGACGTCACGGGGTACTTGCCCCCGAGGTAGTTTCGGAAAGCGTCCGCGACCGGCTCGAGGACGGCGAACGACTCCACATCGGTCTGCTCCTGCGAGGCATCCATGCGACCCGGCGCGAAGGGCACCGTCAGGGCGTGACCGGCATTCTTCGCGGCCTGCTCGACGCCCGCGCACCCGCCCAGAACGATCAGGTCGGCGAGCGAGACCTTCTTGCCGC
>Ga0075434_100001654_pt1 | contig 18982 bp, 18 predicted proteins | sample RhiMethybrSRZTD3_FD_75298 | JGI IMG/M metagenome (GOLD analysis project Ga0075434, IMG submission 75298) | Populus rhizosphere microbial communities from Tennessee, USA - Rhizosphere MetaG P. TD hybrid SRZTD3 | ecosystem: Host-associated > Plants > Roots > Rhizosphere > Soil | place: USA... | reverse complement strand
CGCTCTATTCGGAGGAGTTCTATCGACTCGCGCGCACGCGCCTCAGGCCCGATGGATTCGTCAGCCAGTGGCTGCCCGCGTACCAGGTGCCCAACGCGACGACGCTGTCGATGATCCGGGCGTTCATCGACGTGTTTCCACGGTCGGTGCTCCTTTCGGGTGCGGAGGCAGACCTGATTCTCATCGGCGCCAACAACCGGATCGAGGTCGATCCGGCGCAGTTGTTTCGCGCGCTCTCCGAGCGGCCCGCGGTACGCGCCGATCTCATGCGGCTCGATCTCGGTACCCCGCGGGAGATCGTCGGCATGTTCGTCGGGTCGTCCCGGAAGCTCGCCGAGGCGACCCGCGACGCGGTGCCCGTGACCGACGATCGCCCCGTCCAGGAATTCGGCGTCCGCTCGCTGCTCAACCTGGGTGAGTCCGTGCCCGGATCGGTCGTGGACCTCGGCGCCGTGGCCGAATGGTGTCCGGCATGCTTCGACAATGGCACTCCCGTCAGGCTGGTCGAAGGGCTCGATCTGTATCTCGCGCTGCTGAATCGCTCATACGCAGCAACGCCGGAAGAAGGTGCGCGGATCCGAGCGGCCGCCGACAACGGCCGGCGCGTCGCGGGAAGCGCCTATCTCGGCGCGGTCGTGCCGGAGACGCCCGATGTCCACAACGATCTCGGGATTGCCTATGCGTCCCGCGGGCTTCTCGATCAGGCGATTGCCGAATTTCGTCAGTCGCTGCAGCTCGAATCGGACTCCGCGCAAACACTGTGGCATCTCGGGGCCGCTCTCGCGTCAAAGGGTGAGCTCGAGGAAGCCGCCGTGCTCCTGCGCCGTTCCGTGCAGCGAGATCCCACTAACAAAGATGCGCAGAACGATCTCGATACCGTCATCGCACTGCAACAGCAACATCAACGTTTTCCTTGACTTAACCGATCCAAGGCGCTAGTTTCGAGCGCTCCCACTTCGTCTCTGCCGTGGGGGTTCGTACGCTCTTTGATGGAAGGAGATTCCATGATTTCGGGTTTGGCCAGGCGGGTACTACTGATCGGCGTAATCCTCCTGCTCCCTGTCGCAGCGTTCGCGCAGGAAGCGGTGCTCACCGGCACTATCACTGATTCCACCGGCGCAGTGCTGCCGGGCGTCACCGTCACCGCTTCGAACGACGCGACGGGTAACACGTTTGTCGGCGTCACCGATGAACGCGGGATTTACCGCATTCCAGTGCGTATCGGCACCTACAAGGTCACCGGAGAGCTGCAGGGGTTCGCCTCCGCGATGCGAGCGGACGTCCAGCTGCTCGTCGGACAGACCGCAACCCTGAATCTTCAGATGGCGCCGTCCACCGTTCAGGAGACGGTCACCGTCACCGGCGAAGCGCCCCTCATCGACCTGAAGAACTCCTCCCTCGGCGGCAACATCGACGCGCGCCAGGTGCAGGAGCTTCCGGTCAACGGCCGCAACTGGATGGCGCTGGCCCTCCTCGCCCCGGGCAGCCGGACGCAGGCCGGCGCAACGGGCACAGCCGCGCAGATCCCGCTGCCCGACCGAAACGGCGGCGAGGCACGCGAGTTCCAGCTGAATGTTGACGGCCAGCAGGTGTCGGCCGACATCGGCACAGGCGGACAGGCCAAGTTCAGTCAGGACTCGATTGCCGAGTTCCAGTTCGTCGCCAACCGCTTCGACGCGACCATGGGCCGCTCGACGGGCGTGCAGGTCAATGCCATCACCAAGTCGGGCAGCAATCGCCTGTCCGGTCTGTTCCGCGGCAACTTCCGCAACAGCAAGTTCAACGCGGAGAATCCGGTGCTGCACACGGTCGAAAAGGTCGACAACCAGCAGTACAGCACCACGCTCGGTGGTCCGATCATCAGGGACAAGCTGCACTTCTTTGGCAACTACGAGTACGAGCGCGAGCCTCGAGAGAGTATCTTCAACTCGCCATACCCGGTGTTCAACGGAAGCCCGTTGGTCGGTAAGAACACCCAGCAGAAGGGCGGCGTTCGGCTCGACTATCAGTTGTCGACACAAACGCGACTGATGGGCAAGTTCTCACGAGCGGTCATCTTCGAGCCGTTTGGTGCGGGGAACACCGGATTCAAGGGTTCGACGGGCACCAACCGCGAATACAACCGCGAATCGCTCGGCCAGCTGACGACGGTGCTGAGCAACCGCGCGGTCAACGAGGTGAAGGTCGGACAGGCGGTGTTCGGGCTGGCGAACAAGAATCTCACCACGTGGTCGAACCACTGGCAGAAGGCCAACGGCATCACGGTTGGCTCGCCGCGCATCGCGTTCACCGGCTTCTCGATTGCGCCAAACCAGAACTACCCGCGTCATCAGGACCAGTGGGTGTGGAACGCGCGTGACGATTTCACCTACTCGTACGACGCCGGCGGCCGTCACGACCTCCGGATGGGCGGCGAGTTCCTGGACCGTCATCAGATCCAGGCCAACTGCCGTCAGTGCAGCGGCGACATGCGCGCGAATGTCTTGCCGCTTCCGTCAGCTGCGGTGCTGCAGTCGTGGTTCCCGGATCCGTTGAATGTGGACACGTGGAACCTGGCGGCAGTCTCGCCGTGGGTGAGCACCTACAGCATCGGCGTCGGAGACTTCAACGTCCATCTTTACTCGAAGAAGATCGCGAGCTGGTTCCAGGACGACTGGGCGATCAGCGACCGGCTGACGTTGAACCTCGGACTTCGCTACGACCTCGAGCTCGGCGCGTTCGCCAACGACGTGTCGGTGCCGCCGTTCCAGTCCGCGGGCCGTCCGGCTGACAAGACCAACTTCCAGCCGCGCTTCGGCTTCAACTTCAAGGTGAACGACTCGACGTCGCTCCGCGGCGGATCGGGACTCTATTACGGCGATGCGCTCGGCGCTGACCAGTCATTCGCCACCGGCAACCGGCAGGTTGTCGTCATCCAGTACACCAACGACGGACGTCCGGACTTCGCGGCCAATCCCACTGGCGGTCAGCCGCTGCCGACCTTCGAGCAGGCGCAGTCGCGCCTCTGCTCGGGCAACCCCGCGGTGTTCAACGCGTGGAAGGCGACCAACTACGCGGGCACCGCGCCATGCCTGACGCGCGATCTGCAGGAGTTCGTCGGCCTGCCGAAGTACGTCCACCTGCCGCGGACCTTCCAGACGTCAATCGGCATCCAGCACCAGATCGGCTCGGTGACCGCGTTCACCGCCGACTACGTGTACAGCAAGGGCGACCACGAGAAGGACGTCGTTGACAACATCAACCTGACGTTCAACCCGGCGACCGGCGCGAACTTCCCGTTCGCCAACCGCGCGACGCGGCCGTACCCGGACTGGGGCGTCGTCTCGATGAACACGCATCTGGGCCGCTCGCAGTACCACGCCCTGCAGACCTCGGTCACCAAGCGGTTCAGCAGCCGCTGGCAGGGCGCGGCGACCTACACGCTGTCGCGGCTCTACAACGCGGACACGCACCCGTTCAGCGGTCTGGAACCGGTGCCGTTCGACACCGCCAAGGATCTCGGCGGCGAGTGGGGCATCTCGGCTGACGACCAGCGCCATCGCATGGTGCTGAACGGCATCTGGCAGGTCGGCCACGGCTTCCAGCTGAGCGCGCTGCACTTCTTCGCCGCGGGTATCCGCCTCGCGCACACCTACGGCGGCGACGTGCGCGGCACCGGCGCGAACTTCAGCCAGCGCCTGCGCCCGGACGGCACGATCGTTCCGCGCAACGATCTGCTCGCGCCCGCGCAGAACCGGACCGACTTCCGGCTGCAGCAGAGGATTCCGCTCGGTGGCCGTGTGTCGGTCGACGGCATCGCGGAAGTGTTCAACGCATTCAACCGCCCGAACTGGGGGATCGGTACGCAGGAGAGCACGACGTCGCAGTTCCTTCAGCACACGTCGGCTCAGGTCCGGACGGCGCAGTTCGGATTCCGTCTGACCTTCTAACGCAGGTCTGTTCCCAACTTCCAACCTCCAACTTCCAAGACGTTCATCTTGGGAGTTGGTGGTTGGAGGTTGGGAGTTTCCGATAGCGCCGGATAGAATGGCCGCTCCATGGCCATCACTGCGACCGCACCGGTCACACGCACACCGCTTAATTCAAATCAGATAAAGGGCTTCTGGGCAGCGTGGGGCGGCTGGTGCCTCGACGGGATGGACGCGTTCATTTACTCGCTGGTCCTGGTGCCCGCGCTGCGGGAGTTGCTGCCCAAGTCGGGCATCGAAGCGACGGCCGGCAACATCGGCTATTACGGCAGCATCCTGTTTGCGCTCTTCCTGGCAGGGTGGGGCATGTCGATGGTGTGGGGGCCGATCGCGGATCGTTTCGGGCGCGTCAAGGCGCTGATGATGACGATCCTGATGTATTCCATCTTCACCTTCGCGTGCGGCCTTGCGCAGAACATCTGGCAGCTCGCGGTGCTGCGCATCTTCTGCGGCATCGGCCTCGGCGGCGAGCAGCCGATCGGCGGGACGTTCATCGCCGAGGAATGGCCTGAGGATCGCCGGAAGATGGGTGCCGGCTACATGCACACCGGCTATTACTTCGGCTTCTTCCTCGCGGCGCTCGCCAACTACGTCATTGGCACCAATTACGGATGGCGGTGGATGTTCATGCTCGGCGGCACGCCCGCGCTGCTGGTCGGCTGGATCCAGAGCGGCGTCCATGAATCCGCGGGGTGGAAGGCAAAGTTCGAGAACCCGGCGGCGCGTCCCCGCATGCGCGATTCCTTCGCCGCCCTCTTCAGTCCGCGTTTCTCGAAGCGCACGGTCACGATGTCGCTTCTGTTCACGGTGTCGATCATCGGCCTGTGGGCCGGATCGATCTATGTGCCGACCGCGGTGACGCAAATTGCCTCGCGCGAGGGATACACCGCGGCGGACGCCGCGCGATACGCATCGTATGCCGGCGCGATCCTCGCGATCGGCACGATCATCGGATGCCTGCTCGCGCCCGTGATCGCCGAACGCATCGGCAGGCGCCCGGCAATGGCGATTTACTTCGTGCTGATGTTCATTGGCATCGCGTACGGTTTCGGCAGCGTGTTCTACATGAAGAACGCCCTGATGCCGTTCATGCTTCTCGTGTTCGTGCTCGGCCTCGGCGGCGCAAACTTCGCGCTCTACACGCTGTGGATTCCGGAGCAGTACACGACCGAGTGCCGCGGCAGCGCCATTGGCTTCACAAGCTCGGTCGGCCGCTTCATGGGGGTCGCGATGGTCTTCCTGGTCGGCGCGGGCATTCAGCGATACGGCTCACTGGGCGTGCCGGTCGCCGTCACCGCGATCGCGTTCATCATCGGTGTGCTGGTGCTGCCGGCGGCCAAGGAAACGCGCGGCGAACCACTGCCGGCCTAAGTGCAGGATCCAGTCTTAGAGCTTCGCGACGCGACGGTCGTCAAGAACGACCGCCGCATCCTCGACGGCCTCACGCTGACCATCGAGTCGGGGGAGCACACTGCGATCATCGGCCCCAACGGCGCCGGCAAGTCGGCCCTCGTCAGCCTGCTCACGCACGACGATCGGCCGCTGCGCCATGAGGACGATTCGCCGTCGGTGCTCGTCTTCGGCGAGAGCCGCTGGAACGTCTTCGACCTGAAGTCGCAGCTCGGCATCGTGTCCGCCGACTTGCACCACCGGTTCGTGCTCGGCAACAACGAAGGACGCGTGAATGCCGAAGCGGCGGTGCTGTCGGGATTTCTTGCCACTCAGGGCATCCTGCGTTACGGCTCGGTGACGCAGGAGATGCGCGCCCGCGCGGCCGATGCGCTCGCGCGCATGGGCGTGGCGCATCTGGCGAAGCGGCGCCTCGACGAGATGTCAACGGGCGAGGCGCGGCGCGTGCTTCTGGCGCGCGCGCTCGTCACGTCGCCACGAGCGCTGGTGCTCGACGAGCCGACGACCGGGCTCGATCTCGTCGCGCGCCACGATTTCACGGAGCGCGTCCGCCAGGTCGCCCGCGCGGGTACGACCATCATTCTGATCACCCACCACATCGAGGAGATTGTTCCTGAGATCCAGCGCATCGTCCTGGTGGGTCATGGACGTATCGCCGCGTCCGGAATCAAGCGCGACATCCTGACGTCGGCACGCATCAGCGCGCTGTTCGACGCTCCGATTGCACTCGAGGAAGACGATGGCTACTTCTACGCCCGGCCTACGCTCGCAGCGAAAAAGTAGGCGCGCTATGGCGTGGCAAGCCTCAGGCCAGGAGGCAAGGATGAAACGTCGATCATTTCGCAGAAGGCCTGCCTCGCCGAAGCCGAAGGCGAAGGTGGGCGTCATCGGTCTCGGCATCATGGGCTCGGCGATGGCGGCCAATCTGGAGCGCGGCGGCTTTCGCGTTGTTGGTTACGACGTGGCGCCCGAAGCGCTGCGTCAACTGAAGCGTGCCGGCGGTGAGCCGATGAGGGACACACGCGGCGTTGCCGACGCGGCCGCGACGATCATCACGTCGCTGCCGTCGGCCAGTGCGCTGATTCAGGTGGTCAGCGAGCTCGCGCAATTCGGGCGCAAGGTTGTCGTCATTGAAACCAGCACGCTGCCGATTGAGGTGAAGGAGCAGGCGCGCGCGACGCTGGCGCGGCGCGGCGCGGTTCTGCTGGACTGCCCGTTGAGCGGCACCGGCGCGCAGGCGCGGACGAAGGACATCGCGGTCTATGCCAGCGGCGACCCCGCGTCGTATCGTGCGATCGTTCCTGTCCTCGAAGGGTTCTCGCGGGTGAACTACTACGTCGGTCCGTTCGGCAACGGGTCGAAAATGAAGTTTGCCGCAAACCTGCTTGTCGCCATTCACAACGTCGCGGGCGCGGAGGCGATGGTGCTCGCCATGAAATCTGGACTCGACCCGGCGCTCGCGTACAAAGTGCTGACCGACGGCGCCGGCAACTCGCGGATGTTCCAGGTTCGCGGCCCGATGATGGTGAAGGGCGATTACTCGTCCGACGTGACGATGAAGCTGTCGGTGTGGCAGAAGGACATGAACGTGATCGCGGATTTTGCGAAGGCGAACGGCTGTCCGACGCCGCTCTTCTCGGCTACCGCGCCGCTCTACATCGCGGCGACTGCAAACGATCCCACCGAAGACACGGGCGCGGTCTGCGCCGTCATCGAGAAGCTGGCGAATTACCGGCGCAAGAAACGCCGCTGATCGCGTTCATTGGGCAATTGCGCTCCGCGTCGGCGGTTGCGCGATGCGGTACATTTCGCTCCGGCCGCGTGCAGACGCGGCCTTCGCGAAACGTACCGCGTCGCGCTTCGAAATTCCGGACGTAGAGGCGGACCTTCAGGGCCGCCTGTGATCGGCGGCGGTTCAGAGGGTTTACGTTACAGTCGCGACCGTGTTTGAACCGTTTGAAAGGAGCCTTATGACCCTGACTATTGGCGATCCCGAAACCGAGCGAAGCGAGATTGTCCGCCTCGACAAAGAGTGGGCAGCCGCCGCGGCCGATGGACGGGATATGGAGCGCATCTTGTCGTTCTGGTCCGATGACGCCACGGTCTTTCCGCCGGGAGCGCCCGCCGTGGTCGGCAAGGACGCGATTCGGCGGTTTGTTGCGGCAGCCGTTCAGATGCCGGGCTTCAGCATCACGTGGCGAACGACACAGCTCACGATTTCACCAGCGGGCGACTTTGCGTACGGAGTTGGACCAAATCGGTTCACGTACTCCGGCACAGACGGGACATTGGTCACGACATACGGCAAGGCGGTGACTATCTGGCGCAAGGATCCGAACGGATGGAAGTGCGTTGTCGACATCTGGAACGATGATCCGTCCGTGATTTGGTAAGCCATCGCTCCGTCCAGAGATCCGCTTCGGCGGCACGACGATTCCGCAACCCGATCAGATCAAGGACATTCGCGCCGAGGCGCATCATCGCTGCTCCATCGCGAACTCGTGACCGTGACGAGCAGTTCGCCAGAAGCGGAGAGTGAAAAACCTGAAGATTCCCTGAAGGTCTCGATTTATTGACACAATCTATTGGCACTACTAGACTCGCCCCACTGGAGTTGTAACCTCGCTCCAAGGAGATTGGAAATGGCCCGAAACCTGATACTCATGCTCGGCCTCATCGCGGTGTTCGCGCTCGGCGCTCGGCCGGCGCTGGCGCATCACGGCGGCGCGGCGTTCGACCAGACAAAGATGCAGACGCTCAGCGGCACGGTGACGCAGCTCGATTTCGTCAACCCGCACGTTGTCGTGTGGTTCGACGTGCAGAACCCCGACGGCACCACGACGAAATGGTCCGGATGGCTGACCGCGCCCAACAAGCTGCAGCGCGCCGGGTGGACGAAGCACACGTTGAACCCGGGGGACCATGTCACGATCAGCGGCAATCAGCAGAAGAACGGGAGTCCCGTGCTGCAGATCCGAACGGTCGCAGGCCCCGACGGCAAGAACCTGCCGACCTTCGAGCAGTAAGAGGAGATTGCAGATGCGCACGCGCGTCATCGTCCCAACCGTTGCAGCGGCATTTGCGCTCGCCGCGTCGGCGACGCTCTTCTCGCAGGCCGCGCCAGCGCAGGGCGCGCGCGGCGGCGGCGCGCGCGGCGGTGCGCCCGCTCAGCCGGCCGCATCGGCGCCAGCGCCTGCGAAGGATCTCACAGGCGTGTGGATGATGCGCAACCCGCCAGGCAAGAACGGTCCATGGACGAACTTTACGTACACGGATCCGATGAAAAACCCGCCTTCGATGACCGATTGGGGCCTGGCGCAGTTCAAGCTCGCGAAGGATTCCAACGGCGGCAACTACACGCTCGACGAAACCAACGACCCGGTCCTGACCAAGTGCTATCCACCGGGCGTGCCGCGCGTCTACTTCCATCCCTATCCGTTCGAGGTGATCCAGACGCCGAAGCAGACGCTGCTGGTCTACGAGTACGACCACTGGATGCGCCGCGTGCACACGGATGGCCGCGCGCTGCCGACCGATCCGGATCCGCTGTGGATGGGGACGTCAGTCGGCAGGTGGGTGGACGATCACAACTTCCAGGTGGAAACGGTCGGCTTCAACGAAAAGACCTGGCTGGATCGTCTCGGCCACGCGCACAGCGATCAGCTGAAGGTCACGGAGAATTTCCGCCGCATCGACAGCAACCACCTCGAGCTCGACATCAAGATGGAAGATCCCAAGGCGCTCGCCAAACCGTGGGTGACGACCTTCTACTACGAGAACCGTCCGCAATGGGAACTTGGCGAAATCTCGTGTTCAGGGGATTACCTTGACTGGACGCAGGTCGAGAAGGGTGGACGCGACTACAAGAGATAGCGGTTAACGCCCACCGTCCAACTCCCAAGGAGCACGCTGCGGTTTAAGTTTTCAACCGAGGCAGCAAGCGGAGCGCGTTATCCCGTTCCACCGCGCGGAGCTCCGCGTCCGTAAACGCACCGTTGTCCTTCAACCCCTTCGCGACGATCGCGGCCGATCCTCCGCCCAGCGGAAAGTCGGTGCCGAAGAGGATCTGCGAAGTGGGCACGAACTTCCTGAACGAGGGCATTGTGTACGGGTTGAACGCCTGCGCGGTGTCGTAATACATCTTCTGCAGCTCGTACATCACGCCTTTCGGCAGCTTGTCGCCGCCGGCCCCGTTCAATCGGCTCGTGATGTACGGCACAGTGCCGCCTCCGTGCGACCAGATGAACTTGATGTCGGGGAAGCGCGCAACCGCGCCGGTCTGCAGGAGGCTGAGAATGGTGCGCGTCGTGTCGAACACGAACTCGACCCCGCGATTCTGCGCGTCGGTCAGCGTCGTCTGCACGCCGCAGGCGGCGCAGAACGGATGGCAGTACACGACTCCCTTGCGGCGGTTCATCTCTTCAAGCAGCGGCGTATAGACCGGGTTCCCCAGATATTTCCCCTCGTAGCTTGAGAGCACGCCGATGCCGTCAGCCTTCAACGTATCGAGCGCGTATTCGAGCTCCTTCATCGAGCCTTCGACGTCGGGCAGCGGCAGTACCGCGAACAGCCCAAACCGGCCGGGATAGTCGCGCACGACTTTGGCGCCGACTTCGTTGCATTCGCGCGCCAGCGCGCGAGCCGCCATGTTGTCGCCGAAATGCACGCCGGGATCGCTGATCGAGATAATCGACGTCGCGACCCCGCCTTCCTCCATTTCCGCGAGCATCTTCGCCGGCGACCAGTCCTTCAGCGTCGGCTGCTGCACACCACGCGCGGCCGCCAGTTCGTACAGCCTGGGAATGGTGAAGTGCGCGTGCGTGTCGATGCGGAACGGGCGGGCGGTTCCCTGTGCGCGGGCGAGCCGTGCCACCATCGCGGCGCCAGTTGCGCCCAGTCCTGCCAGAAACTCTCTTCTACGAAGGGTCATGCGCGGAAGAATAAACGCGTCCCACTTCCATTGACAGTGTTTTCCGGCACCGGCTAGACTCCGCGCCACCATCTCAACGTCAGCCTTCGCGCACGGTGGTGTCGCCGCGCTCGGACAGTCCGTCAAACGCCTTCCCGCGCCTACAGGTCCCGTGCCGCGCCTCCCTGATGGCACGGTCGATCTGTCGCGGCTCTGGGTTGGCGGTGGCCCGGTTGGCGACATCGAATTGGGCCGTTTTGTTCGGAGCTTGTCTCGGCGCGGGGGTGGCGCACATTCTTGACCTGATATGTCAGGGGGGGGACAATGTGCCGCCGACGCGAGAATCGGATTTTCGGAGGAATCGGAATGAGAACGAAACATGGGATTGTTGCGAGTGCCGGCCGGGTCGGACTCGCGGCCATTTTCAGCCTGTTCGGCTCAGTTGCCCCGTTCGCGCATCACTCGTTCAGCACGGAGTACGACGGCACGAAGACGTTCAACATCAAGGGCACTGTGTCGAAGGTTGAATGGACCAATCCCCACGCGCGGTTCTATGTCGATACCACCGATGAGAACGGCAAGATGGTGACCTGGAACATGGAACTGGCGAGCCCCAGCGCGCTGGCGCGCAACGGCTGGACGAGCCGGACCCTGAAGGTCGGCGATCAGGTGACGGTTACCGGTTACGCCGCCAAGGTGGCTCAGTACCGCGGTGACGCACGTTCGGTCATCACTGCCGATGGACGGTCGCTGTTCGGTGGCGCGTCGGACGACGGCCGGCCTGACGGCGGACAGGGGCAATAGTCATGCTTCGCCTGATCAAATCGCAAATCCCAAATCCGAAGGTCCAAATCCCGATGGTGGTTCTCGGGATCTGGGTTTTGGGATTTGGAGTTTTCGCTCATGCGCAGGAAGGGCGCGGCTCACTTGGAACCGTTGGCGCGCTCGGCCAGGAAGTGAAGCGGCCGCCGGTCCGTACCGAGCCGGCTCCACGTCTGCCCGATGGCACGGTGAGCCTCGACGGTCTCTGGGTCGGCGGCGGCCCCGTGAACGACATCGCGCAGGGGTTGCCGAAAGGCGAGAAGCTGCCGCTGCTGCCGGCCGCGGTGAAGTTGATGGAATACCGGGCGCAGCACGAGACCGACGACCCGCATCTGTGGTGCATGCCGATGGGCGTGCCGCGCTCCACGCCGTATCCGTTCCGCTTCGTGCAGGACATTACCGGCAGCGCGGCGTCACCGCACCTCTTCATCATTCACGAGGGCAACATCCACAGCTTCCGTCAGATCTTCATGGACGGCCGCAAGCACCCCGCGGAGCTCGATCCGACCTGGTTCGGCCATTCCATCGGCCGCTGGGAGAACAAGGACACGCTCGTCATCGACACGGTCGGCTTCAACGACAAGTTCTGGTTCGACCGGAAAGGCACGCCGCACAGCGATCAGCTCCACACGATCGAGCGATGGACGCGCCCGAACATGGGAACGCTGGTCAACACGGTGACGATCGAAGATCCCACGTACTACTCGAAACCGTTCACGGTGACGTTCAACGCGCGGCTGCAGGCCCCTGGCGACGAGATCATGGAATACATCTGCCAGGAGAACAATCAGTACGGGCAGGCGGGCGGCCACGAGAACCCGTTCTTCGGAAAATGACACATCGATTCCTCTGCGCGGTGACAATAGCGGTCGTGTGCCTGGTCTCGGTCTCGATGTCGGCGCAGACCGCACAAGACCGCCCGACCATGACGCAGGACGTCTTCAAGAGCGTCACCGTGCTGCGTGACATCCCCGTTGACACCTTCTTCGACGCGATGGGGATGTTCGCCAACGCGATGGGGAACGACTGCACGTTCTGCCACTCGCCGCAGGCAGCGCTCGACCGCGCGAAGTTCGCCGAGGTGACGCCGCGCATGCAGCGCGCCCGCCAGATGATCGGGATGATGCAGACGATCAACAAGCAGTTCTTCGGCAACGCGCCGCGCGTCACCTGCTTCACCTGCCATCACGGCAACCAGAGCCCGCGCAGCGATCCGAACATCGCGCTGCAGTACAGCGCGCCCGAAGAAGATCCGAACGCGCGCGACTTCGCGACCGATACCACGCTCTCGGCTGAGAAGACGTTCGACACGTACCTGCAGGCGGTCGGTGGCCTCGAGCGCATTGCGAAGCTCACCAGCTTCAGCGCGACAGGCACCTACTCGGGCTTCGACACGGGCTTTGAAAAGGTGCCGGTCGAGATCTTTGCGAAGGCGCCGAACCAGTACATGACCGTCGTCCACATGGCGGCGGGCAACAGCGTCCGCACGTTCAACGGCAACAGCGGCTGGCTGGCCGGCCCCGACACGCCGATTCCGATTGTGACGCTGACGGCGGGCAACCTCGATCGCGCGCGTCTCGAGGCGCTCGTGGCGTTTCCGTCCGCCATCAAGCAGGCGTATCCCCACTGGCGCGTGGGACGCGCGGTCCTCAATGACGAGGAAGTCACCGTCATCCAGGGCATCGATGATGACCGGCAGCCGGTAGCGAACCTCTACTTCGCGCCGTCGGGCCTGCTGGTGCGCGCCGTGCGCTGGACGTTGACCCCGGTTGGTTTCGTTCCGACGCAGATTGATTATTCGGATTTCCGCGATGTCGCCGGCGTGAAGATTCCGTTTCACCGCACGGTCAGTCAGACGTTCATGCAGATGAACGTGGAGCTCACCGACGTGCAGCCGAACGTGCCTCTGGATGCCGCCAAGTTCGCCAGGCCCGCCCCTGTGGCGGCCAGGTAGGAAGGGTCACATGAAGAGACTTTTTCTCGCACTGTTCATCATTCCGGTGTTCGCAGCCGTCGCGACCGCGCAGACCGCCGCGCCCGCAGGCGATCCCGTGGCGGGCAAAGCGCTGTGGGACGGCAACACGACCTCCTGCAAGAACTGCCATGCGAACAACGCGCAGGGCGGCTTCGGCCCCGATCTCGCCGGCCGAAAGCTGACCTTCGCGCAGTTCAACCATGCGGTGCAGAAACCATGGGGCATCATGCCGTCGTTCCCGCAGCTGAACGACAAGCAGGTGGCGGACCTCTACGCGTATGTCAGCAACCTGCCCGGCGTCCCCGAGCCGGGGGCGTGGCGGTTCCCGCTGCCCGACAATGCGCCGAAGGGGCAGGTCGTGGCGCTCTCCACGATCGGCTGCGCGATGTGCCACACGCCGATCCTCGACACGCCGCGGCGCGGCATCGCCGAGGCCAACGGCGATTTCGAGTGGTTCAAGCACATGGTGTACGACCACACCACCGCGATGCCGGAGCACTGTGCCGCGGTCGGTCCGGGCAACCCGTACTGCCGCGCGGTCCGGATGGGCAATTATTCGCGCACGCGGCTGCAGGAAGATCAGCTGAAGCAGATCTACGACTGGGCCGTGAGTCTTGGCCTCGAAATCCCCGTGACGACGACCATCAGCAAGGCGGAGCAGGCGCCCAACGGCTTCACGAACAAGATCGACGTCAACAACAAGGGCGTCGAGGCGGACAACGTCACAATCGAGGTGATCGTTCCGGCGGGCGCGAAGGTCGTCACGGCGGCGGGCACCGGCTACAAGGGCACACGCGCCGATAAGAAGACGAAGGCGACGGTTGCGGAGTGGCAGGTGGCGAAGCTGATGCCGAACGAGAAGCAGTCGTACTCGATCACGTTCTCGAAAGCGGTGGAGCCCGATCACGTCAAGGGATCGATCCACTGGACGATGCGCGGAGGCCGGCCTGCAGGCCCGAAAGACTTCGCCGAGATTGGCGGCGAGGAAAAGAAGGAACCCGAGACCGGTGGCCGCGGCGTGGCTCCCACTCCTCCGACGCAGTAAGTGCGAGACATCCCTCGATAGTGCGAAGGCCTGGCGGGCAACCGCCGGGCCTTTTTGCTTTCGGGTTGACGCGCAATCGCGCAGTGGGCTAAGTTCCGTCGCATCTCATCACCTCATTCAAAGGGTCCCTATGCTGACAGCGCTTGCGCAGAGCGCGTTTTCCACGTGGCTTCTTAGTTCGAACTCGATCTGGGCGTACCCCACGGTTCTCACGCTTCACACCTTCGGCATGATGGTGCTCGTCGGCGCGGCCTCGATGATCGATCTGCGGCTGCTCGGCTTCGGCCGCGGGATTCCACTGCAGTCGATCGACCGGCTGTTCCGCGTCATGTGGGGCGCGTTCGCGCTCAATGCGGTGACCGGCACGATGCTCTTCATCGCCGATGCGGACAAGCGCGGCCCGTCGCTGATCTTCTGGACGAAGCTGTCGTTTGTCGCCCTCGGCCTCGTGATGGCCGTGCTCATCAGGCGCCGCAACTTCGAGGGCGGGGCCGAGCCGGTCGTCATCAGCGGCGCGGTCAAGCGTCTCGCCATCGTTTCTCTTCTTGCGTGGAGCGCGGCCATCACGACCGGCCGTCTTCTCGCCTACGTGGCCTGATATGCCGAACCTAGCGAACCTGGCGGACCTCGCGCACCTTCACCTGCTGCTCAATCACTTCCCGACGATCGGCACCATCCTCGGTCTTGGGCTGCTGCTCCTTTCCTTCATCCGGAACAACGAACACCTGAAGAAAGTCAGCCTCGAGTTGATCTTCCTCATCGCGCTGGCGACGATGCCGGTGTATGTGAGCGGGACCGCCGCGGCGGAAGCGCTGAAGGGGCAGTCGGGTGTGTCGCAGGAAGCGATTGTGGCGCACAACGACGCGGCGCTCGGCTCCTTCATCATGATGGAGATCACGGGGTTCTTCGCGTGGCTGGCGCTGTGGCGGATGCGGCGGATCGGGCGGTTCACCACGGGTCTGACCTACACCGTGCTGGTGCTGACCGTGCTGACCGTCGCCGCGGTGGCGCGCGCGGCCAATATGGGCGGCGACATCCGGCATCCGGAAATCGAGGGCGGCCAGTATGCGGGCCTCTTCGGTCAGAGTTCGGGGCCGGGCTTCATCTCGGCGGCCGGCATCAAGGATTACGTGCTGCAGCATCCCTACGTCTGGCCGACGTGCGAGACGCTCCACTTCCTCGGCATGTCGCTGATGTTCGGCGTGCTGATGATTGTCAACCTGCGGCTGCTCGGGTGGCTGCGCGGGATGTCGTTTGCGGCGGTACACCGGCTGCTGCCGTTCGGCCTGATGGGGTTTGGCGTCAACTTCATCACGGGGATGTTCTTCTTCATCGCCGCCTCTGAGCAGTACACGCAGAACGTGGCGTTCCACTGGAAGGTCCTCCTGCTGATGCTGGCAGGGGTCAACTACCTGGTGCTCACGGTGTACGACGAGGCGTGGGCGCTGCCTGCGTCCGCGGATGCGCCGCTGTCCGGCAAACTCCTGGGCGCGTCGGCGCTGGTCCTGTCCGTCGGCGTCATGTATTTCGGGCGCATGCTGCCGTTCATCGGCAATGCGTTCTAAGCGAGGGGTCCGAGCATGCCGCTGACGCTGACTGTCGGTCTTATTGTGCTCGCCGTATTGGGGCTCATCGGAGTCATCGGGTCATGGATCGACCGCGAGGAGGAGAAGGTCGAGCATCCCGAGTCCGCTCCACGCGACCGCCACGATCGCGTCTGACCTCCTCACCACCGTAGATTGGCGCGTAGGGGCGGACCTTCAGGTCCGCCTGACTCACCAACGTAGGGGCGGACCTTCAGGTCCGCGTGATTCACCAAGTAGGGGCGGACCTTCAGGTCCGCGTGACTCACCATTGTAGGGGCGGACCTTCAGGTCCGCGTGACGCGCAAAGGACGCGGGCATGTCGGGCGCTCGGCCTCGATCTCCCCCACCGAGAAATCGCTCTCCGCGTTTCGGCGGCCGCGCGCATGCGTTCTGCGTCGCTTCTCCGCATGCCGAACGCGCTGCGCGGGCCGGAGTAGTCCTCGGGACGCCAGGGTCGCCGCGCTTTCTTCGCTCACCGAAGCCGGCAACGAGTTGCGATTCGTCGGGCGGCTCAACCTGGCTCGCGTCCCTCAGCCTGCTCGCGCGTTGCGGTCTTCGCTGTCGGCAGCGCTCCGACGCTCCGCGTCACGCATGCGCGCGCCCGCCAGATCGATTGACGTGCCGGCCTCAGGCACGAACTCGCATCATCTCGTTGCCGCCTCGCTGAAACTCGTAATCCACCTTCTCTATGAGCACAGCATGGCCTGCACGCTGGAGGCGTCCGCTTACCGCCGCGACGTGATTCGACCGCGCCCCTCCGAGCGCGAGTAACGGAAAGATTCGAGCTTCATCCGCGACCCGCGTCATCTCGGAAATCGACGCAACGTCGAAGTCTTCGGAGAGCTGCTCCGAATACAGAAACAGGAAATGCGAACAGAGCGCAAGACGAAAGCTCGCGTTTATGAATGGCAGCTGCGGCAATTCCGCAGCGACATAGCGGCCACCTCGATTGTCCCTGTCGAAGTCGTGAAGAAACGTGTCCATGCTTGCCAGCCGAATATCGCGCAACTCCTCGATTGAACGGATGGACGTCCAGACGAACTCGTCCTGATTGCGACGAGTCTGCTCGATCACTATTTCCGCAGTGTCGCGAATTCGTTGGCGAATTTGATCCGGCGTAAAGCGATAAATCGGATCGCAGGAGACCACCGAATGCCCACGGGCGGTGGCTTCGGCGTTGAAACTCGCGGGCCCGTCACCGCATCCGAGGATGAAGGCATTTTGATCGGCATCGCTAAGCGCAAACATCCTGCGATACTCGTCGAACGAGCGGCCCCATGGAACGACACGGTCCAGCGTGAACACGCGACGATTCTACGTTCGCGACTCGAGGCCAGAATGCAGCGGTCACCCGCATGCGGCATGCGGCCCGTAGGAGCGCTGCCGGTCTGAAGCCTGAAAGCGCGAGCACGCTGAGGGAGACGAGCCAGGTTGAGCCGCCGGACGAATCGCAGTTCGTTGCGGGGTGGTTTGAGGGTCGCGCAGCGACCGGCCAGAGCGGCGACCCTGGCGGCTCGCGGTCTACTTCGACGCGCGCAGCGGTTTCGGCACGCGTATACGGGTCGCGTGACGCATGCGGGTGAGCGCCGCGACGACGATCCGCTGGTTGACGGACTGCTACTTAGACGAGTGGAACAAGCGCCATAGCGGCCGAAACACGAATTTCTGGAAGGCTTCCCATCCGGTGTACACATCAGACCAGACTGACATGCCGGAAGCTTACTCCCTGGATCGGTGCGCAGATCGACTTTCCGGGTAGGGGACTACGCTCGGAATCCCGTGCTGTCCTCGAGGAGGTTCCAGCAGTTCGACCCTAGCTTCTCCTTCCACGTCGCGTAGACACCACCCAGCTGCTTTCTGAACGGCGCCTGATCCGGCGTGGTGAACTCCAGGCCACGGGCGGCGAGCTCGGTGCGCAGGCGCATGTTCGCGGCGATCTGATCCTGACGCTGCAGCTTCACGTGCCTCGCGACGTTGCGATCGATGACCGCCTGCAGGTCCGACGGAATCCGCTGCCATGTCGGCAGATGCGCGAGCAGGTTGAATCCCGACCACATGTGATCCGTCATCGCGACATACTTCACCACTTCGTACAGCTTGAACTGATCGGCGAGCGTCAGCGGGTTTTCCTGCGCATCAGCGCGGCCGTCCGTCAGCGCGGCATAGATGCTGTCGCTGTTGATGACGACCGGCTCGCAGCCGAACGCCGTGAAGGTGTCGGCGACGAGCTGGCCTGCGGGCACGCGCATTTTCAAGCCGGCAAGATCGGCCGGCGACGTGATCCGCTTGTGCGACGTAATCTCACGCATCCCGTTGTCGAACGCGCCGACGCGGAAGCCGTGAATTCCTTTGGCCGCCATTTCCTCCACGAGGTACGCGCCGAGCGGACCATCCATCGCCTGATGCGCGTGCGCTGCCGAGCGGAACGCGAACGGCACCTGCTGAACCTCGGCGACCGGCATGATCGTGCCGAGGATGCCGCCCATCAGCGTGAAGAACTGGATCTCGCCGGCCACCAGCGCCTTGAGCGCAGCGGGGTCGCTGCCCGGAATGTTGTTGTTCTGCGCGAAAACCTTGCAGACGAGCCGGTGGTTGCTCTCCTCGTACACCGCTTGCCACATCTCCACGAGGCGCTTGTGCAGGGAGCTCGCCGGCGTCTGGTTGTGGTACTGGCTGAAGGCGAAGTCGACGTACGGCTCCTGCGCCCGACTTCGCTGCTGTGCAGCAGCAGCTTCGTCGAGGCTCGCCGAAGCCTTGGCGGAGGCGGCGCGCAGCGAGCGCGAAAAGACGGTCAGCGATCCGACCGCAGCGGCGACGAACGAGCGGCGCGTCAGCGGCATTGGACTATTATTGCGCGGTCCCGAGTCGGAGTACGGTGATGACCCGACTCACGCGTCGGCAGTGTTGATGTGAGTCGGATCATCACCGTACTCCGACTCGGAGGACAGGCACAGGAGGCTTCATGGGACTGGCACGACGGCTCTCTGTGGCCGTCGCGGTGGCCGGCGCGCTGCTCGCGCTCCCCGCTGCGGCGTTGGCACAGGAAGCCACGATCACGGGAAAGATTGTTGACTCCACAGGCGGCGTCCTTCCGGGCGTCACCGTCACCGCGCTCCACGAAGCGACCGGAACACAGTTTGTCGGCGTCACCGACACGCTTGGCGTCTACCGCATCCCCGTCCGGATCGGCGACTTCCGGATCACCGCTGAACTTCCCGGCTTCGCGACAGTCACGCGCGCCGGCGTCACGCTGCTCGTCGGGCAGAC
>Ga0075434_100001652_pt1 | contig 18997 bp, 19 predicted proteins | sample RhiMethybrSRZTD3_FD_75298 | JGI IMG/M metagenome (GOLD analysis project Ga0075434, IMG submission 75298) | Populus rhizosphere microbial communities from Tennessee, USA - Rhizosphere MetaG P. TD hybrid SRZTD3 | ecosystem: Host-associated > Plants > Roots > Rhizosphere > Soil | place: USA... | reverse complement strand
TCACCGATAAAGACGCTGGCCAATCTGAAGGGTAAAACGATTGGCGTCACGCGCGCGGGCTCTGCGACCCATACGATCGCGCGCATCGCCTTGAAGTCGGCAGGACTGAGCGAACGGGACGTCAAATTCCTCCACCACGGCGGATTGCCCGAGTCCTTCGCTTCGCTGGACCAGGGAATCGTAGATGCAAGTCTCGGCTCGCCGCCGCGTCCGGGCTTTAGAGAGCTGGTCGATCTATCTTCGCTCAAAATTCCGTTTCTGCAGGGAGGAATCGAGCTGCAGCGCAGCTTCCTCCAGAGCCGGCGCGAAACGGTAATCAATCTGCTCAAAGCGTATCTCGAGACCATCAAGCTCGCCAAAGAAAAGCCCGAGCTCGCGATGATATCCATCTCCAAGCGCATGAGAGTGCCGCTCGAACTCGTTCGTCCGGCGTATCAGCCGCATGAAAACGTGTTGGAAGAAATTCCTTACGTGCGCCGCGATTCGGTGCAGGTCATTCTCGAGCAGTATCCGAAGGAACAGGTGAAAAACCTGAGCTATGAGAGATTGGTCGACAATAGCTTACTTCAGCAGCTCGAAGAATCCGGATTTATCCGGAATCTTAATCGAAAATAGCTCTGCGTCATGAAGAATGCTTGCTGCCTGACTGATTCGGAGAAGATGCAGGGAGCGCTACCACACTGTTTTTCGAGTCAGCGGAAGAGTTTAAAATTGTCGGTCACTTGATCGGTTCGCAACGCATACCGCCACCTTGCTCGGCAATGCTATAGACCGAGCAACGGTAGGTTTGACCATCCAGCGTGCGCACCGTAGCAAACGAGCCGAGATCTGTCACCAGGTTTTGATCTACCCAGCTAGACGGTGGGTCGATTGCCCGCGCGTTGCTCGACGAAAATTTGTCGAGAGCCAATTTCAACATCCCATGGGTAGCGACACTTTCGACCTGTTGGCGCGATTCTCCAGGTGCAGGCATAGCTGCTACTTGCTCTCGAACGATTGATTTCAGAGCGAGGATTTCCTCGTCCATCTTGACTAACTCGTCCTTCATTTCCTGCGTTCGATCTGCGCGCAAATGTGAATCGCGCATGGTAATGGCGAACTCTCTCTTTCGAATATCCAGGTCGACCAGGCGATAAAATTCCCTTGAGCTACCGACAGTGGCCGTAATAATGTCTTTCAGTGCCCCGCCGGCCTGCTGCCGATCCGGCCACCGTTCGGGCACGCTCCCCGCATGCTGCATCTCTCCTTGATAATCACTGAACCCCAATAACAGCGTTGCGCCTGGGCTGACCTGGCCAGTCTGGGTCGAACAGCCGCAGAGCATGAGAAGTGAAATGAGCGCTAGTCTCTTGCCTCGCATCATGCTGCAGAGAATACCATATCGCATAATTTGCTTGAACAATTTTTTGTTCGCGTATTACTTGACGCTGAATCGAGTTCCGAACTATTGTTCGATCACTTTGCGGCCAAAGGTTGAACCGCGACCGTAGTGCGCCGCACTGCTGCGTTGCCACGGACACATTGCTCAGTCGAAGGAGATCCTGCATGCTGAGAAAGCTTGTTTTGCTATCTTTTCTAGCGCCCGTTTTTACGACGCCGGCACCAGCGCTTGCCCTGGACACAGTCACCACCGCCCTCACCTCGAAGGCTTTCCAGTACGTTCCGCTGGTGATCGCCCAGGAGCGCGGCTACATGAAAGAAGAAGGACTCGATCTCAAGCTCGTATTCATGCAGAATGCCGCCGGTCTTCAGGCTTTGATCGCTAATCAGGTTCAGTTCTCCGGCTCTGGCAGCAGCGCCTTGGTGGCGATCTCCAAGGGCAATGCGCCGCTCAAAACCGTTCTCGCTTTCAATGATCAGGTGCTCCAATGGCTAGTAGCGCGTCCCAACATCAAGAGTTTGCGTGATCTGAACGGTAAAAAAGTCGCTACCACCGGCGTCGCTTCGATTGCCGCTTATATGTTGAGAAACATATTGACTCAAAAGAACATTCCCAAGGACATTGTGCTGATCGATCCCGGGCCAGTGAATCGCCTGCCAGCGCTATTGTCGGGCGCCGTCGATGCGGCCATTGTCAGTCCGGAAGAACGCTATGCAGCCCTCGACCAAGGCATGAAAGACATCATGTTTTTCGGCAAAGAGGTGAAAAACTCCTGGGGCACCTTCGCGACCTCTGACCGGTTTCTCAAAGAACAACCGAAACAACTCGCCGGATTTGTGCGCGCCGTCATCAAAGGCCTCAAAGTCGCTCGTCAAGATCGCGAAGGCACCATCACCGCTGTTGCCAAATTCAGCGAATTGGACAAAGCTCTTTCGACGCGCATGTACGACGACCTAGTCGGAACTTTCACAAAGGCAGGTTATGTCGACGAGCAAAGCCAAAAGAACGACCTCGCGATTGTTGCCCAGGTTGCGGAGGTCGCCGAGGTCGTCCCGCCGCGACGTGCATACGATTTCAGCTTCGCCCGGGCGGCCGAGCAACAACTCACTAAACAAAGTTGGAAACCCTAGAGAAAAAATGATCGAATAATAGAAACTGTTACGGCGTTGTTACCAAGACTCTACGCATCAGTTTTTTATTGACAGCTCGAATCCCTACCCTTTAAACTTCGCCTGAACTTCCGATCACAGGAGGCTTTCATGGCGCAAGGCGTTTCCATTCATATCGGTTTGAATCATGTCGACCCGAAGCACTATCAGGGCTGGGACGGAGCGCTGAATGCTTGTGTCGCCGATTCCAAAGACATGTGTGCGCTCGCCAAGAAAAAAGGATTTACGGGCAATACTTTGCTCCTGAACGAGCAGGCGACCGCTGCGGCATTGACAGCAGCGCTTCAAGACGCATCCAAAAAACTAACCAAAGGCGATATCCTGTTTCTCACCTATTCAGGACACGGCGGTCAGGTTCGTGATACCAACGCCGACGAGAAAGACAACGACCGCATGGATGAAACCTGGGTGCTCTTCGATCGCGAGTTCGTGGATGACGAGCTTTATAATCTATGGAGCAAGTTCAAACCTGGCGTGCGCATTCTGGTGCTCTCGGACAGCTGCCATAGCGGTACGGTGACTCGCGATATTCCGATCTTCGTTGGCGACGGGCCCAAGCCGCGCGCGATGCCACGGGAAATCGCCATCAAAACAGAAAATGCCAATCGCGCCCTTTATCGCGCGATCCAGGAAGAGAATCGCGGCGCGGAAAAAACCAAAGTGGCGGCGAGCATCTTGCTGCTCTCGGGTTGCATGGACAATCAAACCTCTCTGGATGGCGATCACAACGGCGCCTTCACCGGCACCTTGAAGAAGGTCTGGAACAATGGCCGGTTTGTCGGCGGCTATCGCAAGTTCCGCGACAAGATCGTCTCGCTGATGCCGTCCAGTCAAACGCCGAACTATTACTTTGTCGGCGCGGCAAATTCGTCATACGAAGCTCAGACACCGTTTAGCATCTAACGCCCGAGGGAATCGAGTAACGAGCGTCGAGTCAGTCGTCGTCGCTTTTACCTCACTTTCCGATACTAGCCGAATTGTTCTATCTGGGGCATGATTGTGCCGTGATTTGGCACGGCCTCAAGTCTCTGGCGCATGCCGAGATCCTTTCGGATGACATAGAACCTGAGCCCCGCTGGCCGGCTTTCGTCGCGGTGCTTGCGGTGGGCGGACTTTATACGGGCTTGCCCGATGCACTCACCATGGGACCGCGCTGGTTAGTTCCGTCGGCTGTTTTGGCCTTGCTGATTCCGACTGTTGTTTTCCACCACACAGGTAGACAGCGTCTTAATAACCTTTTTGGATTTGCCGTCGACGCGGCGCTCACCCTGGAATTGATGGTCTCGATTGCCCTTTTGATCGCTGCGCTGCCCACACATAAGGAGTCTCCCCAGGAGCTTTTACTGTCCGCATCATCGCTGTGGATCACGAATATTCTGGTTTTTGCTTTATGGTATTGGCGCCTGGATGCAGGCGGGCCACACCAGCGCGACAAGCGCCCGGGGCATACCGACGGCGACTTTTTGTTTCCGCAGATGACCATGAGCGAGCAAGCCCTGCGGGATGCCGGAATGGAAAACTGGTCTCCCGTGTTCGTCGACTATTTGTTCCTGGCGTTCAATACCAGCACCGCCTTCTCGCCCACCGATGTGCCTGTGCTGGCCCGCTGGGCGAAAGTTTTGATGATGTTGCAATCATTGTTGTCGCTTTTGATCCTCGCACTTTTGGCCGCCCGAGCCGTCAATATTCTTTAATAGCTTTATACCGCCTCGGGCCATGCGCTTGACTGCCTGGGCAGGGTCTCTGCTAAAGTGACGAAATGGAGTCCGGATTGTACTAACCTGGACGCAGGAGGATCCCGGAAAGCATGGCCATCCCAGGAGAAAAGGCGATTCAAATGGTGCGCAGCGCCCACAGCCAGGCCGCACAGCTCGATATCGCCGTAACGGCTGTCGTCGTCGATCAAAGCGGCCGCATGATTGCGCTTGGACGCATGGACAAAGCCCGTCCCATCACCGTGGAAATCGCTCTCAATAAAGCATACACGGCGGCGAGCTTTCAGCAGCCGACGAAGGATCTGGCGAGCGTCGCCGGCCAGAGCTGGTTTCAAAGCCTGGTGGTCTCGAGCAATGGCCGGATCATGCCCGGTGGCGGCGCTGTGCCGATCGTCGAAGGTGGCAGTGTTGTCGGCGCCATTGCGGTGTCTGGCGGAACCGATGAACAAGATCAGAAATGCGCCGAAGTGGCCATGTCAGGATACACTAACGATAGGGTATAAAGACGAAAACATGTTCCCTGTGGATTTAAAATTATCCTTTTGCCATTATCCTTTGTCCTTTGATCAACGGAGGAGTGGACATGTCTAAGGCAGAAAAATGGGATGAATTGCCGAGCAGGACCGCCCACGATGAATTTCCCACGCCTTACCTGGGCCGATCGGTAAGACTCGTCGGGCCCCATGTCAATGTCGACATGAACCAGTCGCCTCATCCCAAAAATCAGCGCGGCGAGCTGGGAAAACCGCTCTTCAACTGGTATCGAAACACGGTCTCCAAAGATCCTCTGACCCGCGTCTCGGCGCCAAACCATTTTGCCGATCGCAGGCATTTTCTGGTCAACGTCATCAACCGCTCCACAAACGGCAAGGTCAATCCTCGCCGGATCGCCGTCGACGATCCGGCGGTGATGGCGCGACACATCAAAGCCGTGGCGCGTTATATGGGCGCCGACGTGGTCGGCATTGCCAAGGCGCATCCGTCGTTTCTCTATGCCGCGGGCGGAGGGCGTTACGTACAGGACGGCACCGCCAAAGACGATTTCCAGAGCCATTCGCCGGAAGACCTGGTGCGGCGCTTTCCGTTCATCATCCAGGCGACCACCGCGTGGGATTACAACAAGCTGCAGGCGCATCGGCACCATATCGGTGATGCCGCCTATCATGTTTCACAGATGAAAGGCGTCATGGTGCTCAAAGCTCTCGAAGGCTACATCAAGGAGCTTGGTTATACCGCGCTGCGCGGTGTCGTTACGCCGCAAGCGGCGGGAGTTGCCGGCGGCATCGGCGAGTTGGGCAGAAACGGCCTGGTGATCAATAAAAATTTCGGCGCACGCATTCACATGCCCGATCCGATCCTCACCGATTTACCGCTGATGGCGGATGAGCCGGTGGACATCGGCGTTGAGGATTTCTGTAAGATTTGCCGGAAGTGCGCCAACACCTGCCCGACCAACAGTATTCCGTTCGGCGACAAAGTAGTTTTCAACGGCATCGAAAAATACAAGATCAACTGGCTCACCTGTTACAAGCTGCGTCCCTATGTTCATGACCATTGGGGTAGCTGCCTCACTTGCGCGGCGGTTTGCCCGTTCACCAAACCCAACGTTTGGTGGCACAACCTGGCTACGTGGGCGCTACACACCTGTCCCTATTCCGCGCGCCCTGCTTTAGTCAGCGCGCTGAAGTGGATCGACGATAAATTCTGGGGCGTGACCCGGACCACCCGTGTGCGCTGGCTGGGATACGATTCCGGGATCAAGCCCGGTGAGCAAGCGTGTACGGTTGCGGGATGCACGGCGTCCCACGAAGGCAAAGCCAGCTCGGTGACCGGCGATATGGGTTATTACGCGCCGCTAAAAGAAAACACCAATCGCTTTGTCAAACGGGACGGGTAGTGGCGCTGCGACTCGGTCCCTTTAAATTTCCCTGGTTCGGAAAAGACTCTCACAAAAACGATCCCTACTGGGATTTCTTTATCAATACGCCGCCCGACGATCTCGCCAACACGGTCACCGAAATGATCCGCAAGGCGCCCGACGGCAGCGTGTTTCCGACCAAAGCGGAACTGCACAGTCCCGAGATTACCTCGAGTCACGTCAAAGGCATGGCGCAATATTTCGGCGCCGAGCTCGTCGGTATCGCGAAACTCGACAACCTATCTTCTCTCCCACCGGGAGAGGGCAAGGGTGAAGGGGATAATCGCGAGACTTATCCCTTCGCGATCATCTGCGCCGTCCATGCCGATTACGATCCGCGCACTGCCCGCGGCATCGGCGGCCAAGTACCGGCGCAGAACGGATTGTTCATCACGTTTGTTTTAACCGCCTGGATCAGGGAATTGGGTTTTCGCGCCAGCGCCGCTCCGGATCCCGATGCGGACAAGCTGGCGGCTGCCGCCGGACTCGGCACCCTCAGTTCAGACGGAAGACTGGTCACGCCGAAATTCGGCGCGAACGTCTACATTGCCAATGTAGTACGTACGGACCTGCCATTGGCAGCAGATGGTTAGCACAGTTCAAACCGTTCCAACCGTTCAAGACGTTCAATATGTTTTGAACGATTTGAACTGCTTGAACAGATTGAACAGATTGAACAGATTGAATCCATCGGAGATTTGAATGCCCTACGTCATCACTCCCCTATGTACCAATGACGGCGCTTGCGTGGAGGTCTGTCCAGTCGCCTGCATCCATACGACACCGGGCGCGCCGCAGTTCTACATCGACCCTGAAGTATGCATCGACTGCGAGCAGTGCGAAATCGTTTGTCCGGTGGACGCAATCTTCAAAGATGTCGATATTCCGCCCGAGCACGCCCCATCCATCGAGGTCAATGCCGCTTTCTTTCGCCAAAACAAAGCGGCGATCGGTCCGGTGCCATTCGATACCGCATGGGAAATGATTCGCTCGGCGCATGAATACGCGCAGATGGTGGGCTTGGCCGTGAGCGCTGTCGTCGTGGATGAAACGGGCGCGCCGATCGCGGTCGGACGCATGGACAAAGCGGAACCAAATTCAGTAGAGCTCGCTTTTAACAAAGCTTACACAGCGGCGGCTTTTCACATGGCGACCACCGAGCTCGCGGCACAAGCACGCGAACCCTGGATGCGCAGTCTCACGATTTCGCATCGCGGCCGCATGTTGGCGATGGGCGGCGCGGTGCCGATTCTGAACGGAGTCACGATTGTCGGCGCCATCGGCGTCGCCGGCGCCAGCCGCCCGGAACAGGACGTCCTGTGCTGCCGCGCGGCCATGGCGGTCTGGGAAACACCCGGCCATCACTAGCACGAATCCCGAGTAGCAGCGAGCGGCGCTGCCGTATCGAGGGAGCCCTACGCCTTTTCCCGAGCCTTACCCTTGCGCCTCACGTCTTTCCCGCCACGCGCTTAACGCCTATTTCACTTCCCCGGAAAATAGTTTCGAAGCATACTCTCGGTTCACCGCCTGAACGAGCGAATTATCGAAGAATCGGTTGGGATCGGCACCTTTGGCCCGCGAGTCGGAGGAATCTTCCAGTACGACGCGAATGGCCGAAACATCGACTTTCATGTCTTTGTTCCACACCCGTAATCCCTGTTGGTAGTTAGCGCTCAGGATCTTCGCATCACTGATCTTCGAATATTTCGATTCGGTTTTCTTGGCGAACTCTTCGTCATCGATCGCGCGCTTGAGTCCGTCGAGGTAACTCATCAGAAATGCCTTGATCGTGTTCGGGTATTTTTGCGCGAATTCGCGCATAACCGCGCTCCCCGGGCCGACGATCTTCAATCCTTCCTTGTAGTAATCAATGATGATGGGATAGCCCTGCTGCCGGGCCAACTCGCTTTGCGGCGGCGTAATGACCAGCGCGTCGGAGTTTCCTGCAAGCAAAGTCGCCAGCGCCTCCGGCGGACTACGGTGATAGAGCAGCTTGAAATCTCTCCCCACCTCCATGCCGAGTTTTCGTGCGGTCATGCGCACGGCGATTTCGCCGAACGCGCCCGGGAAAGTTGTCGCGATGGATTTGCCGCGCAGACTTTCGAAAGATGCAATTCCCTTCTGACCGAACAAAATGAGCGAATTGCGATCCACCGCGGCAGCAACGTAGATAATATCGGCGCCGGCGAGATTTGCCGCGATTGCCGCGGTGCCGCCCTGATAAATATCAAGCGTGCCGGAAATAATTCCCTGCACCGCAACCGTGGCACCGACTTGATTGACCGACACCGTCAGGCCTCGTTTGGCAAAATAGCCGCCGTCGAGAGCGACAAACAACGGCAGACTGGTGGTTCCCGACCCGGCCGTCCCGACCTCGAGGCGGGTCTTCTCCGCCTTGGGAAATGCCACTTCGGCAGCCGTCGCGTAGAAACGGCTTACTCCGATCAGAGCGAATGCGGAAAAGATTTGAACCAATTTGTTATGCGATAGAACTATCATTGTTTTTCTATTTCTCCGTACTCACGAGCTCTCGGGAATTCGTTTTTTAAACCGGTCATCCTGAGTAGACAGCGAGACGCTGCCGTATCGAAGGACTCAACCGATCGGCTGATTTGCCTCGATCGAATTTACTATGCGCGTTTTCATCTCTTCCCGCGCGCCCGGATCACGTTTCACCTCTTCGGAAATGGCCAAATCCATCAGCAAACACGCCGGTTTGCCCAACACCAAGACGCGGTTACCGAGCTCGATCGCTTCGTCGATATCGTGGGTAATGAACACGGATGTTTTTTGGCTTTCCCGTACCAGATCGAGAAAGTCGCCGCGTAGCTGAGTTGCGGTCACCTGATCGAGATGGCCGAACGCCTCGTCGCATAAGACTAGATCGGGGTCGACGCAAAATGCGCGGGCGATGCCGACCCGCTGCCGCATGCCGCCCGAAAGCTGATGCGGGTAAGCGTTTTCGAAACCGCCTAATCCGACTTTTTCCAACCAGCGCTGAGCACGTAGCCGCCGGTCAGCCTCCGGCACGCGCAGGATTTCGAGACCGTATGCGACGTTGTCGAGAGCTTTACGCCACGGCAGCAATCGATCGGTTTGAAACACCGCCGCCAATCGCCCGCGAAAGTATCCGAAATCCGTATAGGGCTCCTTATCGTCGATGGTGATGCTTCCGCTGGTCGGCCGTTCCAATCCGAGGATCATATGGAGCGTGCTCGATTTGCCGCAGCCGGTCCTGCCGACCACGGAGACGAGCTCGCCGGTGTCAACGCTGAAGCTCAAATCGCTGACCGCTTCGAAAGGATCGCCACCGGCGTTAAAAACTTTGCTGAGATTGCGGCACTCGATCTTGGCCATGAATCAGCGCGTCGTCGGCCGCCACTTGAGCAGGCTTTGCTCGGATTTCGTAATAAGTCCTTGCAGGACCAGTCCCAGGAGGACCAGGATCAACGTCCAGGCAAGAACCCCGCTCATGTTGAGCAACGATTGTTGCTGCACCATCCGATAACCGACGCCGGTGGAGGCGCCCACCAGCTCCGCGACAATCACGACACGCACGGCAAAGCCGATGGAAACTTTCCAGGCAGTGAGAATACTAGGGACAATCGATGGCAAAATCAGCAGCCGAAGCACCTGGGCACGCGTCGGTCTGAACGCCAGCGTCATTTCGAGCAATTCCCGGGAAACACCCTTGACCGCGTCGAGAATGCTGTGCGCGAAAACCGGGAATGACACCGCCAGCATCAAGGCGAAGATACGCGTTTCCGTGCCGCGAAACCAAAGAATCACGATCAATGTCCAGGACAACGCTGGCACTCCCATAACGAAGTTGATGAGCGGCATCAAATAATCCTCGCTCCTTCTCGCGAGTCCCATGAGCAGACCCAATGCCCCACCGAAAATAAAGCCCCCGATGAGCCCGAGCATCACGCGAAGGAGCGTCAGCGCCGAATCGCTGACCAGCGTTCCCTCCTCGAACATTTTGACGAACTCGAGGCCGATCAGTTGTAAGCCCGGGACGATAAATTCCGGAAGAAGAAAAGACGCGATCTGCCAGAAGATCAGCAGCAGACCGACGGAGAGGATGGCGGCGAGATTGAATCGATGTGGTGCGGAAGCGGACTGGGAGGACTCCATCGCGTTGCCAGAACGCGGTTATTTGAGACCGCGATAGAAAAAATTTACATCCGGCAACTTCGCGATCATGCCGCTCTCGACGCCGAGCTTGAAAAGCTCCATCAGGGCTTTTTCCTGAGACTCGGCTGTCAATTGCTGGAATCGAACTCGTTTGGCTTTCATCGTTTCGCGCAGCACCGGAACCGATTCCTTGGTCTTCTTCGCGACGATTTCCAGCGCCTCTTCTTGGTTTTTGGAAACCCAATCGATGGTTTCTTTCATCGCGTTGTGCGTCCGTTGCAGCAGCTCGCGATTATCCCTGGCAAAATCTTCATGCGCCGCCCAGCCTAACAGCCAGTGATGGTCCGTGCCAGTCTTTTGCTTCCACAGCGCATCGAGCTCATCAGCCGAAAGTAAATCTTTGAATTTCTTCGGGTCGTCCATCACCAGTCGAGTCGGGATTTGGGAAAACACGATTCCCGCGACGGCTGACCCGGTTGGCGACTTCAACTCGGCGACCACACCGGGTTGTTCGAAGTTTTTGATCTTAAGCGATTTGATATCAACCCCGGCCCATTTGAGATAGATCTCCATCGCTTTGGTATTTTCCGAAGACAGCGGCGCGGCGATCTCCTTTCCATTGAGGTCCTGGGGTGAATTGATCCCCGGACCGCGCTCGCGGTTGACGATCACGGATGTGCCGAAGATTTGATAGGTCGCAAAGAGCTTCGACTTCACGCCGCGCGAATACTGATTGGCATAACTGATCACGCCGCCGGTAGCCACTTGATACGAACCCGCGGCAAAGTCGTTGTAAACCGCGGCCGTGGTCGATTGTTCGACCCACTCGATATCGATGCCGTTTTTCAAGTCGAACCGTTTTGCGACTAGAACCGAAACCATCCAAACACTGGTCGACGGGACGCCGAGGGTGCCGATCTTGAGCTTGGGAACTTGTGTTTGACTGTGGGCACGTTGGGGCGCGATGAAAAGCGTCAAGCTGAATAGCACAATGGCTATTTTGAAAGAAGTTTCAGTCATAATGTCTTACTCCCTGCTCGAAAGGGCTTGCAATACAGCGCGAAGATATATCGACAGCGCTCTCAATCTGTCAAGGATCATACCGCTCAACCCAATCGTACGGCTTTGTACTCGCCGAACATTTGGTTGTATAAAATTATCGGAAGTAGGATTTTCTTCAAAGGAGCCATTCACGAGTCTACGCTCGCCTGCAGAGAATGAAAATGACAATACCTGTCATCTCGAACTCATTGGACGCGCTCAGGGTAAACTCTGTGAGAGATCTTTCTCCAGCTCTAATTTTAAAGGAGGCCTCAGATGAAAACGGTTCGAGACATTCTTGAAGCGAAAGGCCGCACAGTTTGGAGCGTCGATCCCGGATCATCGGTTTTCGATGCCCTGAGTCTGATGGCCGAAAAGGAAATTGGCGCCCTTGTGGTGCTGGATGGAGGTCGTGTCGCCGGCATCATCTCGGAGCGCGATTATGCCCGTAAAGTCATTCTTCACGGCCGCGCCTCGCCGACAACGCGGGTCGAAGAGATCATGACCAGCCATGTCGCCTACACTCACCTCGATCAATCGATCGAAGAATGCATGGCGATCGTGACCGATAAACGAATTCGTCATCTACCGGTGCTTCAAGATGGGAAGTTGATCGGCATCATTTCCATCGGCGATTTAGTGAAGGCGATCATTGCCGATCAGAAGTTCATGATTGAGCAGCTCGAGCGCTATATTACGACGTGAAGTTTACGAATGTCGCAACAAGCAAAACAACAATCAGAAGCACCACTCGAAAGTAAAGCATCGGGACGTTCTCGTTCCGTAATGGTGAAGGTTAGGCGGCTAAGTTAGTCAAAGCCGTCGCGGCGCGTCAAGGGCAGGAGCGGAACGAGGTAACGACATGGAAAATCTCAATTGACAGAAATTTTCTATTTCCTTACACTCCGCCAGTTTGGTCGGTCCGGCGACGGCTCTTAGCAGAACGCGATATGATGATGGCATATCAAATGAACCCGACGGTCAAAAATCTGGTTGCGTACCGCTTGTCAATCTTTGCTGTTTCTTTCTTGGTCGCCGTGGCTTGGATTGGCGAAGCCGGGGCGCAGAAGGTGCGGGTTGCCATGCCGGCCAAGAGTGTGACCTTTCTCAACTTTTACCTCGGCGATAAGTTTGGCATTTACAAAGCGGAAGGGTTGGATGTGTCTTTGGAGGTGATCAAGACTGAGGTCGGCGTCTCGGGCATGGTCGCCGGTGAGTTGGATTACACTTCAGCCATCGGCTCAGCGATGCGCGCCGCCGCCACCGGGGTACCAATAAAAGCCACCATGTTCACTCTCGACCGAATCATCGTTTACATGTTCGCCAAGCCGACACTCAAATCCATCGAAGAGTTAAAAGGTGGTAAGGTTGTTGCCACAACTGGCTTGCTCGCGACGCCGACCTATGCAGCGAAGGTCATGGCTCGCGCGCATGGGGTCAACCCTGACAAAGATCTGACCTTCATTTCCACTGGCGATGTGGCTACTTCTCTGGCTGCGCTGCAGAGCGGGACGGCTGACGTGGCAATGCTTTCCATTCCCTTCAATTTCAGGGCAGAGGAACTCGGCTTTCGCAACCTCGGCAATGCCGTCGATTATCTTCAGTCACCCTTTGCTGGACTGGGAGTCACAGATGCGAAGATGAAAAGCAACGCCGCGCAGGTCAAACGGATGATTCGTGCGACGCTGAAGGCGATGGAATTTACCAGAGATCCGCCAAACCAGGAAAAAGTCGCGGCCTTGCTAATGGATGAATTTAAACTTGACCGCAAGACCGCCGAACTTTCGCTCCGTGATATCTTAAAGGCCTTCACCAAAGACGGCACGACCTCGGAGGATGCCGTGAAGGTCGAGATCAAGGAAATCCGCGAGCAGGCAAAAATCAAAGCGGAAATCCCCGTCAGTCAGTTGGTCGACTACAAGCTGCTCCAGGAAGTTTTGGCGGAGATGAAGCGTTAGCGACAACGTGCGGCCGATTCACCGTTGGCATTTGGATTTATCATCGTCATTTCTAGTGTGGTGTCTCTGACGTTCGTTACACATTTCGATCGTCATTCCGGACAACCCCGGATCTAGTCCGGGGTAGCGCGACCGGAATCCAGAAAATTCGAATATACCTGGATAACGGCCTGCGCCAATATGACGACACTACACCGGCCAGCTGTGCTTCGACAGATCGATCGGATTCCCGTCGGGATCATGAACGCGGTATTCCGCTTCGCGATTCGGCGGCCGCTTATCGACGCTGATCGATGCGTTGAGTTCCTTGCAAACCTCCCGCACCGCAGCCACGTCTTCCACCTCGAAGCCGAAGTGATTGATTCCCACCTGCAGATGCGGCCCCTCGATCTCACGCTCGGGGCCGATCGGTATGATCGCAAGATTGATATGGCCATCGGAAAGATACGTTGCAGTTCCGACGCCGTGAACGATCTTCAATCCGAACGCACTGGTGTAAAATTTGACCAGCTTCTCCACATCTTCGGTGAGAATCGCAAGATGGCGAATACGAGCCATATACGCCCCCTTTAACTTTAGACTACAGCGCATCCTATGAAATATGACTCACGCCTTACAAGTACACCTGCCCACCGAATTTGATGACCAACCCGGAGCGCAATCGGCCAAGGTGTTCGCCCGTCGAATTCGAACGCGCTGCAGTTTGCTAATGGCGGCCAATTGGTGCTGATCGGATGCTAAAAAACCTCTTAACGGGTTAGCCGGTTGACGCCACGTCTCGGGTTACGTATGGAGAAGAGAACAGGTAACGCATCTGCTTTGAATTCCGAGTTTGTGGAAAGGCGGATCAATGGCTGCAGAAATAAAATCAAACACGGATACTGTCCGCTGGCCTGCGGGAATTCGGCTTCCCGTCATGCTTACTTTCGAGCACCAGGCCGGCGAAGGAGCCCCGCTATTCGCCGGAGAGCGACCCAACTATATGGTCGGCGGCGCCATCCAGTACGGCGCCCGCCGCGGCATCTGGAATATCCTCGAGCTGCTCGAGAAATATCGCGTCAAAGCGACTTTCTTTGTGCTTGGTACCACTGCGGAGAAATATCCCGAGACCGTGCAGGAGGCGGTCAAAGCGGGGCATGAGATCGCCGGCATGGGTTACGGCTTCGCCTCGATCCGGACCGCCAGTGAAGAGCAGGAACGTGAGAACGTGCGCCGCTCGGCCAAGGTCTTGGAGGACATCGCCGGGGTAAAGATATGCGGCTGGCGTTGTCCCGATTATCGCGTAAGTCCGAAGACACTCGACATTCTCGCGGAAGAAGGGCTGGCTTGGGACAGCAGTCTTTTGAACGACGAGCTGCCGTATTTGTTTGAGACGCGAGCAAAGAAAATTGTCGAGATTCCGTTTACGACAAGTACCGCCGACAAAACTTACGTCGGTTATCCTTATCCGCAACGGGGCGGTCCCGACGGCCTTACGAGCGTGTGGAACAATGAGCTCGATGTGCTTTACCAGGAGAGTGAAAAAGCTCCGCGCCTGATGAATCTGAGCCTCCAGACCTGGGCCACCGGACGTCCCGCAACTCTGCGGGTGCTCGGGCGCCTTTTGGAGCGGTTGGTCGGCCATGAAGAGTTCCGGTTTGCGCAGTGCAACGAGGTTGCAGCTTGGCGCTTGAACTCGACCGAGCGTTGAGCCCTGCGAAGGAGTCTTTCATGTGGAATGAGAAAGGTTACAGGAAGAGTTTTCGTTGGCCCGAGGGTGTGCGCTTGCCGATCGCGATCAGCGTGCATCACCAATCGGAGGAAGCGACCTGTCCGATGCCCGACGGCCAACCCGATCCTTTCGACTACAGCGAGCGCCAGTACGGCGCTCGCCGCGGCGCCTGGCGTCTGCTCAATATCATGGGCAGGCACGGTGTCCGCGGCACGTGGCTCATCTGCGGCGCAACCTTGGAGAAATATCCCGAGGTCTCGCGCGCCGTGCAGAAGGCCGGGCATTGTATCGCCGGCCACACCTACGCTCACGAGATGATGTGCAATATGCCGCCCGACACGGAAACTGCGCTGATCAAAAAAACCGTCTTGGTCTTCGAAGACTTGCTGGGCGAGCACATTCGCGGCTGGCGCACCTGCTTTGCAAGTCATAATACACTCGATCTGCTGTTGGAGCATTCCGATATCGAATGGGATGGCAGCATGTGGAACGACGATCTGCCCTCGTTGATCGAAGGCCACGGCCGGGAGATGCTCGAAATTCCGTTTGCGACCTATAGCGACACCGCGCTCGGCGTCGACATCACCAATCCCGCGTTTCCGCCGTCTCGCTTCTCCACCTGGAATGCCAATCCGCCGGATTTCATGCTGCGCGGCCTCAAATCGGCTTTCGATGCATTGTACGAGCGCGGCGCGGAACGCGCCGTGATGATGCCGCTCGTGGTGCATGACTTCATTACCGGCCGGCCGTTTCGGTCGAAGGTCCTCGATGAATTTCTTATCTACGCCAAACAATTCGAGGGCGTCATCTTTACCGGCCACGACGAGCTGGCGCGCTGGGCACGGCAATCCGGAGAATTTGGAAGGGAATAAGCGTGTGAAGCTGACAAAAATTCTTGCCGGACTGCTCCTCTGCACTTCGCTGTTTTCAGTCAACCGTTTGCTTGCGGCCGACTTGCCCGTGGTGCGCGCGAGTTACAACGCGATCGGTGGTGTATTCACGCCGCTTTGGGTGGCTTCTGAAAACAAGCTGTTCAATAAATACGGTATCTCGGTCGATTTGAAATTTCTGCCGCTCACGACCGGCACCCAGGCGCTGCTCACCAAGAATGTGGACATCATCACGCCGGGCGGCGAATTGCTCGAAGCCGGCCTCAACGGAGAAGGAGTCGTCTACATCGCTGGAATCGCGAACCGAATCGTGCTTTCGATTTTTGCCAAACCGGAGATTCAATCGCTGGCCGATCTGCGCGGCAAAACGGTTTCGGCGTTATCTCCCGGCTCGATCAGCGACCATCTGGTGCGCATTTTGTGTCAGGAGACTAACTTGGTGCCGGGTCAAGACGTCAAGATGCTTTATTTGAAAACCGGCCCGGAAATTCTCGCCGTGCTGACCAGCGGTGTCATCGATGCGGGCATCATTTCGGCGCCGGTAACTCTCAAAGCGCGTCAGGCGGGTTTCAAAGAAATCGTTAACGTCCCCGAGCGGAATCTTCCGATGATCCACGCCGGTCTCGCGACCACGCGAGATTTTATCAAGGAACATCGCGATCGGGTCCGCGGCTTTCTTCAGGGATATATGGAAGCCGTGCGCTATGCCGCAACTAACCCGAAAGAAACCAAACAGATCATCGGGACATTTACGAAAACCACCATTCAGGAAGACCTCGACGAAACCTATCAGACCTTTATCAAAGTCTGGGAGCGCGTTCCCTACGTTTCCACCGCCGGCGTGCAGTCCGTGCTGAATTTCATCCGACACGCGGGGGCGAAGGCCGCGAAGCCGGAACAGTTCATCGACAACTCCCTTCTCACCGAGCTCGAAAAAAGCGGCTTTGTGAACCAACTCTACGGCCGATAGTTCAGCGATGAAAACTGTGCCCCGCCGAGAAATTCAAGGAACCTAAGTTGCTTCCACCGGAGAAATTAATGCTCAAGCGGCCGTAAGCTGCTTGGCGATCTGTCGCGCATTGTCGAGTTTTTCCAGATTGAGCAGCGTGTCCCGGAGCCTTTCGACCCGCGTGCTCGAGAGGACGCGGGACGCGAGCAGATCGAATTTTCGCAAAACCTCATCCTCCGTCATCGGGTGCTTGTCGCTTCCCTTGGCGTGAAGAACTTTCTCGCTATAGCGGTTGCCGTTATGCAGTTCGACCTCCACTTCGACTCCATGGCGGCCTTCGTCGCCTAGAGCTTCGAACTGCGTGTCTTCGACCACGTCGATTTTTTTGGTCGTCGCGAGCACATCCTGACGGCGAATCGATTTTGCCGTAACCTGATCCACGAAGAATTCGCGATCGTGCAACAGCACGGCGACGCAGAATGGAAGATTCATTTGCGCCGTGGTCATGCTCTTGGGCTCGTAGGGCCAGCCAACGTGCAGTTTGGTCGCGCGCGTAGTCCGAATCCGCAGTTTGGCGACATTTTCCGCGCTGACTTCCGGATGATCACGAAGTATTTTTTTGAGCGCGTCGATGGACGTGTGATTGCTGCCGCAGCAGGGGTACGGCTTGAAACCGACGTTGAGTGTCTCGAATCTTTCTCCCAATCGGTCGGTGAGGTGGAAGAGATTCGGCTTGTCGATGAAAGTGGAGCAGAAGCCGCCGTACGGCGCCTCTAAAACGTCTTCGATCCCCGTGAAGCCTTTTTGCGCGAGCAACGCGCCGTAGACTCCAGCCTGAGCCGAGCGCCCGGGATGCATCCGCTTCACCATGGAAGCGTGTTGAGCGGCCATCAGACCCGCGGCTTGCGTCCCTGCGATTCCCAGCGCATGGATTGTCTTTACCGGATTCAAGCGCAACATTTTGGCAGCCGCCGCTCCCGCGGCAAAAGTTCCCGAGGTTGCGCTCGGGTGAAATCCGCGGCGCAGCTGCGCCGCGCCGCCAGTCATGCCGACCCGGCAACCGACTTCGTAGCCGACCGCGACCGCGGTAAGAAACCGCTTGCCATCGACGTTGCCAACATGACGAACCAACGCGTCGGTCGCGGGTATCGCTTCGGATCCGGGGTGAATCACTCCGACGCGGTGCAAATCGTCCATCTCAAAGCTGTGAATTAGCGTGCCATTGGCGAGCGGAGCGCTGGTGCTGGGAACTTCGCTGCCGTCGCCCCAGATGAGCGCCCCTTTGCCCTTGCCCAATTCCTTTGTAAATGAAGTGATGATTTTTCCCCAGGGGAGTGTCGACCCGAACAGCGCGCAGCCGAGTGAGTCGAGGAGACAAAACTTGATATGCGAAACGACCTCGGACGGGAGGTTTTTATAGGAAAATCCGGCGACGAATTCCGCCAGCGCCCGCGTCGGCGAGCCACCGCTAGTGGTTTCCAGGGGTTGTACTTTCGCCATAAAATCTCCTTGACGTAAATAAACTTGTATGGCTTTGTATCGGCCGGTGAAACAACGCCGCGCCTGGCATCGAGATCTCCAGGCGCGACGGTTACGATTTGTAGCTTTCTCATACGAGCAAGCCGCGGTTGTCAAGCGGGAAACAGACGGGAGCCTCAATGAAAAACCACCGAAGCCTTAACCGCTATGTATTCAGCCTCGCGCTTCTTATGTTCGCGCTTGCTGGCTCGGTCTGCTTTGCGCAGAGTACGGTCGCGCTTAGGCCGTACGACGGTGTGAAGGGCAAACAGCGTGAACAAAAACTCAGCGAAGGCGCCAAGAAAGAAGGCAAGGTCGTGGTTTATAGTTTTACTGCCGTCGATCAACTGAAACCGTTGCTCGATGAATTTCAGAAGAAATATCCGTTTATCACTGCGGAACACTACCGTGCCAATGCTTCCGGCGTTTTCAACAAGTTTGCGACCGAATCCCGCGCCGGACAAACTTTTGCCGACGTCATCGACATTTCCGCCGGCGAGACTCACACGTTATCGCAGATGGGACTGATCGATCCCTATTTTTCGCCCAGTCGAGAAGGTATTCCGAAAGACTTCCTCGACGACAAGGGATTTTGGACGGCGCATTACCA
>Ga0075434_100001650_pt1 | contig 19011 bp, 12 predicted proteins | sample RhiMethybrSRZTD3_FD_75298 | JGI IMG/M metagenome (GOLD analysis project Ga0075434, IMG submission 75298) | Populus rhizosphere microbial communities from Tennessee, USA - Rhizosphere MetaG P. TD hybrid SRZTD3 | ecosystem: Host-associated > Plants > Roots > Rhizosphere > Soil | place: USA... | reverse complement strand
TCTCTCCTTCGTCGCCTTCGCCGCGCGTTGGGGACATTTAAGCGGACAAGTCTTCGTCTTCTTCGTGATGGTCGTAGCCGCCGCTGAAGCCGCCGTTGGACTCGCCATCATCATCGCCGTCTATCGCACCCGGGAAACTCTCAACGTCGACCAGGTAAACCTGCTCAAACTATGACGCCATCTCTCAATCTCTGGCTGATCCCGGCTCTGCCGCTCCTCGGCGCCGCCATCAACGGACTATTCGGCCGCCGCTTCTCGCGTCAGACCGTGGCCGCCATTGCCCTCGCTTTCTGCGGAGGCGCGCTCGCCTGCGTGCTGTTCGTCTGGGCCCGCTTCTCTTCCCTCGAACTGCCCCACACCGAGCTGCTCGCCCACTGGATCCGTTCCGGGGACTTCTATGTCAACTTCGAGTTCTATCTCGACCAGCTTACGCTTGTGATGTTGCTGGTGGTCACCGGCGTCGGCTTCCTCATCCATATTTATTCCGTCGGCTACATGTGGGAGGAGGGCGGCTTCTATCGCTTCTTCAGCTACCTGAACCTGTTCATGTTCTTCATGCTGACGCTCGTGCTCGCCGGCAACTACCTGCAGATGTTCATCGGATGGGAGGGCGTGGGCCTCGCTTCCTATCTCCTCATCGGCTTCTGGTTCACCAAGGACTCGGCCGCTTCCGCGGGCAAAAAAGCGTTCATTGTCAACCGCATCGGAGACTTCGGCTTCCTCATCGCACTCTTCCTGCTGATCAAGCACTTCAACTCGCTGAACTTCCAGCAAGTTTTTTCGGGAGTTCAGACTGGAGTGGAGAATGGCGCTATCACCGTTGGCCTGCTCACCGCCGTTGGCCTGCTCCTGATGGTCGGCGCTGCCGGCAAGTCCGCACAGATTCCGCTCTATGTCTGGCTGCCGGATGCGATGGAAGGCCCCACACCTGTCTCCGCGCTGATCCACGCCGCCACCATGGTGACAGCTGGCGTCTACATGGTCGCGCGCTCGCACATCATTTTCGACCACGCCCCCAACGCTCTTACCGTCGTCGCGATCATTGGCACGTTGACCGCACTCTTTGCCGCTACCATCGGCATAGCGCAAACCGACATCAAGAAAGTTCTGGCCTACTCCACCATCTCGCAACTCGGTTACATGTTCCTCGGCTGCGGAGTGGCCGCGTACTCAGCCGGCATTTTCCACCTGATGACACACGCATTCTTCAAAGGCCTGCTCTTCCTCGCGGCTGGATCGGTCATCCATTCCATCGGCGGCGAACAGGACATGCGCAAGATGGGTGGCCTGAAGCAATACATTCCGTGGACATTCCTGACCATGTCCATCGCCACCTTCGCCATCGCGGGATTCTGGCCACTGGCAGGCTTCTTCAGCAAGGACGAGATCCTCTGGCAAGCCTTCTCCAGCAAGCATGGCAGCTGGGCTTACTGGCTGATCGGCGTCATCACTGCTTTTATCACGTCCTTCTACATGTTCCGCCTCTGGTTCATGACGTTCTTCGGCGACTATCGCGGCCGCTCCTCAGCTTCGCATGCCGAACCCGCCCACGCACATGCGAGCCACGGCCACGATCACGGCGATCCCCACGAGAGCCCCATGATCATGCTCGTCCCATTGATTATCCTGGCGGTACTTTCGTTTTGCGGTGGATGGATAAATTTCAACGGCCACTTTGAGCACTTCCTCGCGCCCGTGTTCCACACCGCGACGGCTGAGCCCCTCACCGACATCGAAGCTCAAGCAGCCGAGCACAGCACTGAGTACTTGTTGATGGGCATCTCCCTCGCTGCCGCGGCTCTGGGCCTCTATCTCGCCTACCTTCTCTATTGCAAGCGCCCCGAGCTTCCGCAGAAGATTTCCGATACCCTCGACGGCTTCTACGACACCGTCGTCCACAAGTATTACGTCGATGAAATCTACGCCACGCTGTTCGTCAAGCCGCTCGTTATCGGCTCCACGCGAATTCTCTGGCACGGGGTTGATCAAGGCGTAATCGACGCCGCCATCAACGACGCCGCCGATGGCGCCAACCATGTCTCCGACGCGGCTCGCCACATGCAATCCGGCAACCTCCGCTCCTACGCTGGATGGATCGCCGCCGGTGGGGCTGTCGTGATCGCCTACATGATCTGGCTGGGGGTACGATGAACACCAGCTTCCTCGATCCCATCATTCTCACGCTGGTCACATTCATCCCGGCAGCCGGTGGAATCCTGCTGCTGCTCTTTCCGCGCCGTCATCGCGATATCCGCATCTTCGCCCTTATTGTCACCATGCTGACGTTCGGACTCTCTCTGCACTTGGTCGCGAACTTCCATCGCAAGCAGACCGAGTTCCATTACCTGATCGATCGCCAGTGGATCTCCACGCCCAACATTCACTACCACATGGGCGTCGACGGAATCTCCATGTGGCTCGTTCTCCTGACGACCTTCCTCACGCCACTCTGCGTCCTGATCTCCTGGAAATCCATCCAGGAACGCGTGAAGGAATTTTTCATCCTTCTTCTGATTCTCGAAACTGCGCTCATCGGCGTTTTTACCTCGCTTGACCTGTTCCTCTTCTACTTCTTCTGGGAATCGACGCTGATCCCGATGGGCCTGCTCATCGGCATCTACGGCCACGGCCGCAAGGTCTACGCCGCGGTGAAGTTCTTCCTGTACACGATGATCGCGTCGGTCTTTATGCTGGCCGCGCTGCTCTGGCTCTACGCAAAAGTCGGCAGCTTCGACTTCTTTAGCATTCAGAATGCGATCCGCGCCGGACAGGTCGAAGGCTTTGCCACCGCCGCTCCCTGGCTCTTCCTCGGCTTCTTCATTGCTTTTGCCGTCAAAGTTCCGCTTTTTCCGTTCCACACCTGGCTGCCCGATGCGCACGTGGAAGCACCAACGGCGGGTTCCGTTCTCCTGGCTGGGGTCCTCCTGAAGATGGGCACCTACGGTATCCTGCGCTTCAACCTCGGACTTTTCCCCGACCAGTCGCGACATAATGCCCCATGGATCGCCGTTCTCGCCCTGATCGGCATCGTCTATGGCGCACTGGTCGCCATGGTCCAGCCCAATATGAAGCGCGTCATCGCCTACTCGTCGGTGAGCCACCTCGGCTTTGTCGTGCTCGGCATCTTCAGCTTCACGCAAGCCGGACTCAACGGCGCGATGTTCGTCATGCTCGCTCACGGCGTCTCCACGGGCGCGCTCTTCATGCTGGCCGGCATCATCTACGAACGCAAACACACATACGAGATTGCCGACATGGGCGGCCTCGCGACACCCATGCCGAAGTACGCCACATTCTTCTCCTTCATCGTGCTCGCCTCTGTCGGCCTGCCGCTGTTGAATGGATTCGTGGGAGAATTTCTCGTTCTGACTGGCGCCTTCCTGGCCCATCCTTGGTGGGGAGCTGTGGGTGCGACCGGAGTGATCTGGAGCGCCTGTTACCTCCTATGGATGTATCAGCGCGTCTTCTTCGGAAAAGTCACGCACCCGGAGAACAGCACGTTGCCTGACATTTCGCCGCGTGAACAACTCGCGCTCTGGCCGACTGCCGTCGCCGCGCTCGCCATGGGAGTCGCGCCATTGCTCTGGTTGAACATCATCGACCCAGCCATTCAGAATACCCTCGCGCCCTTCGCGCAAATCGCCAGCAAGGTGGTTGGTCAATGAACTCCGCCAACTTACCTGTCGGCGCCGACTACCTTCGTATCCTGCCGGAGCTCGTGCTGACCGTCTTCGGCTTGGCCATCATGCTGCTCGACCCCTTGCTCCATGAAGAGGAGAACCGCAAAACCCTCGGCGCTATAGGTCTCGCGGGTGCTGTCGTTGCCCTGCTCTCCACCTTGTGGATGGCGGGCTCTCCCGGCTACGCCTTCTGGAACATGGTCCGCGTCGATGGCTTCAGTGTCTTTTTCCACGTGCTCGTACTGGCCGTCACCGTCGTCCTGATCCTCACGTCTTACGAATACATGTCCGTCCAGCGCATTCGCGCGGGCGAATACTATGGACTGATTCTTTTCGGCGCCGTAGGCATGTGCCTGATGTCGTCCGCCGTAGAGCTCGTCCTGATCTTTATCGCCCTCGAAATCTCTTCCATCTCCACCTATATCCTTGCCGGATTCCGTCGCCGCTTCGCTATCAGCAGTGAATCTTCCCTGAAATATTTCCTGCTCGGTTCTTTCGCGACCGCTTTCTTCCTATACGGCGTCTCACTGATGTTCGGCGCCACTGGTTCCACGAATATCGACGAAATCAGCAAAGCCCTGACCTCCGGCTCCGTGCCCACGCTCGCCTACCTCGCCATGGCGCTCATGTTCATTGGCCTTGGTTTCAAGATCGCCGCCGCGCCTTTCCACGTCTGGACACCAGACGTCTACGAAGGTGCGCCCGCTCCCATCGTCGGTTTCATGTCCACCGCGCCTAAAGCCGCGGCCTTTGCCGTTCTGCTGCGCATCATTTTTGAAGCCAACGCTCCCGGCCGCTTCTGGCTGATCTGGATCTCGGCCGCCCTTTCCATGACCCTCGGCAACACCGCCGCTCTGGTGCAGAGCAATATCAAACGACTGCTTGCCTATTCCTCCATCGCGCACGCGGGCTATATGCTCGTTGCCTTCGCCGCAGACCCGGAACTGGGCGCCTCCGCCGTCATGTTTTATGCGGCCTCGTACGCCGCGATGAACGTCGGAGCCTTTGCTGTCGTCAGTCACTTCGCCAATCTGGGGGAACGTTACGTCACGCTTGAAGACTACGAAGGTCTCGGGCGCCGCGCTCCTGTGCTGGCCGGCGCTCTGGGGATTTTTCTGATTTCGTTGATCGGGATTCCCGTCACTGGAGGCTTCTTCGCCAAGTTCTACGTCTTTAGCGCAGCGCTCAAATCGAACCTCATCTGGCTCACCCTCATCGGTGTCATCAACAGCGCCATCGGGGCCTACTACTATCTCCGCGTCATCGTCGTGATGTACATGAGGGAGGCCCGTGAGGAGGTTCCCGTACTTCCCATCCCGACCGCCCTGGCAGCCGCTCTGGTAATTAGCCTGGCGGCCACGATCTACTTGGGTGTCCTGCCCGGTCCGGTCCTCGACTATGCTCAGCGCTCTGCAAAGCAACTGGTACATGGCGGTGTCTCAACCGCCGCTGGTCCGTCTGATCGCGTTCAAATATTTCAACCGAAATGATGCAAAACGCAGCAACCTCGCACTTGTTTGCAATGGGATTGGCCTTTCGAGGTTATCCTCAGCATTAACAACGTTTGACACTTGACTCGCCGCCCCAACTCGTCTACATAATTCTTACTCAACTACAAAAGTAGTGGGGTTTAGAGCAGTACACCGCGCCTCCCCTCGGTGTTTTCTGCTGGGGGATTGGCATAACCCAAAACGATTCCCAATTGACATCTTGAACCTGACTGGGCATGATAGGGTCCGGCAGCACGCCCGTAGGCTTCAAGCAACCCACAGCAGGAGGATGGTATGTCCAAGGTTTTACGCACGCTTTGGTCGGAAGAGTCCGGGCAAGACATCGCTGAATACGCCGTCATGTTGGCGGTGATTCTGGTTCTGGTGGTGGGAACTGTGCGTCTGATCGGCTCCAATGCGAACAACGCCTTTTCCGCAGCCGCTAGCTCAGTCCAGTAACGAACCGGACCAGCACTCGTTTTGCGCGCCTCAGTGCCGCTACCCTCCTGAGGTCTGACAACGGTTGACGGGCAGCTCGCCTGCGTCTAAGATTTTATCCGCATGACACGATTTACCTACTTCTCGTTCGCGTTTGTCCGCTACTGGTTTACCAGAATAGCGGCGTGGGCGGAGCTTGTAGGTGAGGCGAGCCAGTAATCATCACCTAGGAATTTCAAGTTCAAGTCCAGGCCGCGATTCTCAAAATCGCGGCCTTAATTTTTTTGCAGCATCAGCCGAAAGGGGGAAACCCACCAATGATTGTCAATATGTCCGACGGCGCCACCGAAGCCGAAATCGACCACATCATCGAACGCATCCGCGAGGCCGGCTACCAGCCGCACGTCACCCGCGGGACACAACGCACCATAGTCGCCGCGGTCGGCAGCGGCCGCCGCCACGAGATCGAAGCCCTCGCCGTCGCACCTGGCGTCGACACCGTCGTCCCCATCGCCCAGCCCTTCAAGCTCGTCAGCAAACAAGTCAAGCCGCATCGCTCCATCGTCAAAGTCGGCAACGTCCCCATCGGCGGAGATAAAGTCGTCATCATTGCCGGCCCCTGCTCGGTGGAATCCCGCGAACAGCTCCTCTCGACGGCACAAGCCGTGAAGAAGTCCGGTGCCAGTCTCCTGCGCGGCGGCGCCTACAAGCCCCGCACCTCGCCCTACGACTTCCAGGGCCTGGGCGTCGAAGCCCTCAAGATCCTCAAAGACGCCAGCAAGCAGACCGGGATGCCCGTCGTCACCGAAGTGATGAGCACCGAGGACATCGACCTCATCAGCGAATATGCTGACATGCTCCAGGTGGGCGCGCGCAACATGCAGAACTTCGCTCTCCTGCGTAAGCTCGCCACCGCCAGAAAGCCCATCCTTCTCAAACGAGGTCCTTCCGCGACCGTGAAAGAATGGCTGCTCGCCGCCGAGTACCTGCTCTCGGGTGGCAATCCCGACGTGGTCCTGTGCGAGCGCGGCATCAAGACCTTTGAAACCGAAACTCGCAACACCATCGATCTCGCTGCCGTCGCACTGGCGCGTGATCTCTCGCACCTGCCCGTAATCGCTGACCCCTCGCACGGCACCGGCAAGCAGAGTCTGATCGCCGCCGTCTCACGCGCTGCAGTTGCGGTCGGAGCCGACGGACTGATCATCGAAGTCCATCCCTGCCCCGAGCGCGCCCTGTCCGACGGTCCGCAATCGCTCGACTTCGCCGCCTTCGAGAAGGTCATGCGGGGCTTGTCCGATCCCTTGCGAAGCATCGCCAATGGCAATGCCTAACATTGTGTTGGTAGAAAAAGGTCCACGAGTATTTGAGACTACAGGAGTGTTTGAGATTACAGAGTATTTAAAAAGAAATCAGGATTGAAATCTTCTCGGCACTGTCATCCCGAGCGATGATGGAGGCGCGGCAGTGCCGAAGCGAGTCGAGAGCCTGCCCTGAGCGAAGTCGAAGGGGACCCTGGGTGTGCTCGCGAATCAGCACGCTCAGCAATCCATGCAACCATGCAAGCGTCGACAATCAGGCATGCACTCTCACGAAGCGATCAATACGCTGGGGCTCTATTTCGGGAGTATTGCTGACCGGATTTAAGCATCCTTTCGCTTCCCTCACGCCTCAGGCCCCACGAAGTGCGGCGCAGATAGGCCCTCGCCCCTCAATCGTATTGAAGCCGAGCGGCGCGGTCGGTGTACGCAAGTCCCCAATTCTGCAACCGCTCCACAAGATCGTCTGAGACGCCCGCGGCGCGGAATCGTTGCGCCGCCTCCCACACTTTGCCTCCCGTGATGTCGGTATAGGCGTAGCGACCCGTGTAAGAGTGGCGCACCGACACGAGCGGCAGGTATTCAGCGACGGAGTACTGCAACGTCTTGTGCAGCCAGGCCGCGAGCAAGGCCTCCGTAAGAGCACGGCGCGCCTCGACCGGCAGCGGCTTGAAGAAGGGCGCCCACCCGGGACTGACCATAATGCGGGGATCGACGTTCTGTTCCGGACGCCAACCTTCGCGATAGTCATCCGGCCCCAGGCCGGGATCGGTGGATTGCAGACCTTTCGTGACCGCCACCAGCAACCGCACAGGTTCAGGAAAGTGCGACTGGTGGTAGAGTTCCCGAAACTGGCCAATTAGATACAGCCAATCGATCGGTGTGCGATCGCGGTGTCGATGATTGCCGCGGTTCAGGATGATCTGCAACTCGTACCAGGACGCCGACAAGTATTGGTTCGTTAAAGCGCTGCCGCCCACCCCGGTGGGCCCGTCGGGAATGTGTGCTGCGGCCGGAGCCGTGTCTGCAAGAGTAGTGCTGCACCACGTACGTGACTCGGCAGCCTCCCCATACAGATCGGCGCCGCGCGTTTCGAGGCCAAACTCCTGCATCATTTCCCATGTTTTCGCCAGCTGCCAGAGTTGCGTGGAGTAGACCTTGTCGGTAAGTTCAGCCGACCACTCCGCTCGCCCTTTGACAAAGCGGCCCAGGAAGGCGCGGCGGGCTTGCGACCATCGAGCGAACAAGGGAAAGATCGCGCGGACATTCCAGTCAGCAGCTTGAGCCGGAGTCAGGAGCGTGCGCAATGAGGGCTTCCCTTTCCTCCTGCCACCGTCCCAGCCGTCGTAAAGCTTGGCGAATTCGCTTCGCGCAAAGCTTGGTCCCCATGCGTCTTTCGGATGAACACGAGGCAGCCACTGGTTCCAATCCGGCAACTGCAGCGCGATAGGAATTTCACGAGGGTTGACATTACCGTCCGGGTGAAAGATGTCTGGTTTGATTTGTGTTACGAACTGACGCACATCGAACGTACTCGCGATTGCCAAAGGTGCCGCGTCCGCCTGCCCGCTCGTCGCCTTCAGCAAATACGGCAATGCGTCTGTATCCCGTTCGAGCACCCATCCCAACCCCGCTCCGGCAGCCCAATTCGACGCTGGTTGTTCGTCCAATTGTGGCCCGGGTTGGTAAGGCGGATTCCATGGTCGCCCAGGGTTAGGCAGGGATAGGCTGCGGATGTAGCTGGCAATCTGCTCGCCCTGCAGAGCGGTCAGGCCATGGAAGCGCGACCGCGCGACGATGCTTGCGTTGGAGAAGTTGAAGTACTTAAGGTCCCGCCCGTCATGCGCATGACAGTCTGCGCAACGCGCCTGAATCCTCGGACTGTCAGGCAAGCTACTGGCAACCAGAGAGGCTGTGTGCCACAGTTCCCGCCCCAAACGAATGGAGTCTGCATCAGGCAATGGTGCAACCCAACTTTCAGGCGTATCCTCCACAAAGTCTCCGGGCGGAAGCAGCCTGCTTCCGTCGGCCCTTAAGAAGTTCCAGGCCAACACGCGAAAACCATTGGCAAGTCCATCAGTCCGATTGAATCGGAAACGGACAACATTGGCGCCGGCTCCGACCGTATTGTTTGCCAAAGGTACGGTCAACACCACGGTTCGGAAACCTCCGCCAATGCTGCCGAAGCTCCGGGCTGGCTCCGCGACCGTCACCCTGCCGTTTTCGAGGCGTATCCACGGACTCTCGTTCACCTGGACGCTCGCCTGTTCCGAATACCGCAGCCCATGCACCTGCAGCCAAAGGGATCGCACCGACTCACTCTGCCCGTCCCGCAGCGTCACGGTTTGGGTCACGGTCGTTCCATCAGCACCCATGATCTCGATTGGCAGTATTAGCCGCTTAGAGGCAGCCTCGCTCGATCCGCCGTGAATCGCCAGAATGGCCAGCGATAGAAGAGTTGCCAGCTCACGCCACATAGTCTTGTTTCATTTGGGATGATGCCATACAAGCGCCCCAAAATGCGTCAGGGATTGTTTATCAGGACTATCCTTGCCCGACCGCGGCCTGTCCGATCCCCTGCGAAGCATCACCAACGGCAATACGTAAAACGAGACGGCAATCAAAGGCGCTCGGGAAGTTGGCGATGCGAAAAACTACAACCTATCGCAAACGTGGACACCTTTTGATTCTCACTGTGATAGGGCCTTAACGGCAATTGAACACTTAGGATCAGTTGTCGACCGCGAGCGCCGGCGATTGCTGTCGTCAGAATTCCAATATCCTTCCATTGCAGAGAAACGATCACTCTACCCGGAGCTTCCAGTAGAGTTTCTTCGCGGACCGATGGACTAAGCTGTTGTGGGGCACGAATTTGCGGAAGATGGCCTCGGATTCCTGTTCCAGTTTTCTAAAAAGGTAACCAATCGGATCTCGGCTCCGATAGTGATGGAAATATTCGCGCAACTCTTCCTTCGTTTCCGCTCCGCCGTTATCAGCGTACTTGGCGACATACGGGCTAAAGTCCGGGTATAGGCCTTGCACACCGTGTAATGTCGTCTTCATAAAATTGCCGATCAGTAGGTCATCGAAAACACGGTAGTGAACGGCAGTGACGAGTGATTGGCGTGGCACTTCGAACGTGATTCCGATGTTGCGGCTTGCTTTGTTGAGGTCAATCGTTGTGCTCTCGCCGCCCACCCGAAAAGTTATAAAACCCAGGGTGTCGCGCAAGTGCTCTTTGGACTGGAAATAGGCTCGAAGTTCATTCTTTTCGGACGCATCGAGGCGATCAGACCAGTTGTCTCCGAACTCTTCCGGCTTGCGAACAACCTGGTCGTTGGCCGGAGGGACGATTTCAGCTATCTCCCCACTTCTGGTATTGATGCGCAGAAATGCAGGCAAGACGGGCGGTAAATCAGGCAGTTGGGCAGCGGTGTACTTTTCCTTCGGCGTGACCCGTTCGTTGGCCCAGATGCTGTCTTCGCGTTGGTATCGGTGAAACGAGCTAAATGGAATAGCGTATCTCGCACCGAACCGGACGGCGTCGTGTTGGATCTCTGGACCGAGCCCCGGCTGGCGGTGAACCTGACGGCCCAAACATTCTCCTGTTTCCGTGAAAAAGTTCTTCATATCACCGTCGCCATAGCTCCACAGGCGGAGCAGATACGACTCGCGGTATCCCTTGGCGACGGATTTGACAAATCTACCCCAGCCACAGTCCGATGCATCGTTAAGGTTGATGACCAGCGTGCCACCAATGTCCAGAAGCAGAATCGAATCCTGGTTCTGATCGGACACCGTCAGGACTTTGATGTTGGGCGAAAGCGGCACCCAGGTACGCTCGGGCAGGACACGAACGCGGAACCCCATGGCGGACAGATCGTTACGGATGCGATTTCCCCGGTGCTCGGCGAGCAGCACCTCTTTCTGGCTCAGTTCCGCAAGCGAGCCCAGGTTAAGGTGGTCAGGATGTCCATGCGACATCCAATAGAACTTGCAAGCCCTGATAGCCGCCATCTGCTCCGATGGGATCTGGTAGCTAAGCCCCCAGCTGCCGAAATAAGCTTCCCCATTGATCCATGGGTCGGTCGCGAGTATGGGGACGTCATCGTACGCGATGATAGTGGCGTTCCCGATGGTTTCGAAGCCGACCATGCAGTACCTCGCATGAAACGTATCAAGAATCAGCGCTGGGGGATTGCGGAGGGCGTACCCTGTGCCACATCTTGCGCAGCGAACATATCACTGAGCATGAACAGGTTTCAATCTCGACTGAGTCGCAAAATTCAACAACCTATGTTTACCCGACAGTTCGTTGCCCTTGACCTTCTTGCACTCGTCCACGCCATACTCGACGCATCGGGTTTGCCCAACGTCTCTTTCCAGCAATTCTAGTGGCGGTGTTTACGAGTGAAAAGTTACGTTGGTTTCGTCGTTTCGTAATGTGACGAGGTAAGAGTGGCACCCGCTGGAATTCAACTAACTTCGGGGCTGTCTGGCCGCGCGCTCTGGTAGGGAGCGCCCTTGAGAACAATCTCTGATGGACGCCAGTCCATCGTTTGCGAAATCGCCGATTATTCAAAAATCCGGGGTTTGCAGTCTTGGACGGCACCAGCACTGCTGACTAGAAAACAGAAATCTACCCACACAAAACAAAACGCCCCAAACTCCGGTTAGAGTCTTGGGACGCTCCGTTGAACAGCCCTCCCCCGAGTACTGCTCAAAAACAACTTAAATCCACTCCTGAATTTCGGAAATGGCCCGCTCGGGCCATCGCCCCAACACCAACGTGCCGTGCCCTCAAGCCCGCGCAACCAGGGATCACAAACCGCCTCGTGAAATTACGTCGATTCGGCCCTACTGTGATGTACGCAAGTCTCCGAAGAACGGATTGCCTCAAAATCGGCAACCGCCCCGTCCAATCCAATCTCCGATGACGGTCGTACTCCACCTGATTTGCAAATTTTCTCCTGGAAAGGATCCTGACAATGCATCGCACCACCTTAACCATCATCGCTCTCGTTGCTCTGGCAATTACTTCCGCAGTAGCTGGGGGCATGAACAACCCCGTCGTCGGCGGCAAGGAAATGTTTCCTACCAAGAACATCATCGAAAACGCCGTAAACTCCGCCGATCACACCACCCTGGTGGCCGCCGTGAAAGCCGCTGGCCTGGTCGAGACGCTCGAAGGCGCCGGCCCGTTCACCGTCTTCGCGCCCACCAACGAGGCCTTCAACAAGCTTCCCGCCGGCACTGTGGACACATTGCTGAAGCCCGAAAACAAGTCGACCCTCACCAAGGTTCTCACCTATCACGTGGTCGCAGGACGCTGGAGCAAAGCCGACCTGATGAAGAAGATCCGCGAGAACAACGGCTCCGCCGAATTCACCACCGTCGAGGGCGGCAAGCTCTGGTTCGCGCAAGATGGCAAGCATATCCTGCTAAAAGACGAAAAGGGCGGCACGGCGACCATCACCATAGCCAACGTTTTCCAGTCGAACGGAGTGATTCACGTCATCGACACAGTCGTAATGCCCAAGTAATTGGTCCGATTCTCAAGGTGCCCCACCCTACCGCGCCTTTTGCGGAGGGTGGGTTAGCCGCGACCCTAATGGCCGACGTCAACGCGAGCTGAATCTTCTTCTTCAAGGCCGTTATGGCGGTAGGCTGGTTTGGAGGCTCCCGCCCCGGTCTGCTATGTTTTCTCCTCTTTCCCTTTTGTTCGATTATTACCTCGTTCCGCCGAGTCACTTGGTCGGCGTCACCACATCGTAGGCACCCTATTTCGCAACCCTTCGATTCCGTCCCCGAGTATAGAGTTTGGTGATGACCTCCATAATTATTTTCAATGACTTTGTACACTAAAGGACGATTGCCTCGCCCGCCCATATTCTCTAGAGTGGAAGAGCATGAGCGCTTCTGGCGACTGGAGTTTACATCCCAAGTCTATTCCGCTGGCCCGCACGGACTACACCTCGATGCCCCGTGTTACGGCCGACGTATCGTGCCTGCACAACGTGGTCAGCCGCATGACCGCCAACGCCTCGCTTGCCGAAGTCCTGCACGAGGTGGTGGAATTTGCCACGTCGGTAATCCTGTGCGATTCCTGCTTCATCTACATCTTGGAAGGCGATGAGCTAGTCCTGCGCGCCTCCCGCAACTCGCACCCAGAAGCCGTCGACCGCCTGAAATTGAAGATGGGCCAAGGCATCACCGGATGGGTCGCAAAGCATCGCCAACCCGTCGTTGTGTCCGAGAATGCCGCCGGCGACCCGCGTTTTCGGCTCTTTAACGAACTGCCCAAGGATCGCTTCGAAGCCTTTCTTTCCGTCCCTTTGCTGAGCCGTGGCAACGTCGTGGGCGTCATCAACTTGCAGAATCGTGCTGCTCACCGCTATAGCGCGCACGAAATCACGCTGCTGTCGACGATCGGCTTCTTGGTTGGCACTGAAGTGGAAATGGCGCGCCTGGAAAAAGAGAACGCAGAATTGGCGGAACGCCTGGAAGTCAGAAAGTTAGTGGAGCGCGCCAAGGGCATCCTTCAGCAGAACTTGAAGATCAACGAGCAAGAGGCTTACCAAATGCTGCAGCGCCAAAGCCAGCAGCGCCGCTTATCGATGAAGCAACTCGCAGAAGCCGTAGTACTGAGCCACTCGATGACCCGCGACTCGTAAAAAACTATCCCCAGAACTCAAGCTGTCATCCCGAGCGAAGATGGAGGCGCGGCCACGCGCCGAAGCGAGTCGAGGGACCCAGCGTTCCATTGGACCATCACGCAGGTTTCAAATATCTTTCACCACGGCTCATTGCTCGCTAACCACACTTGTTCGCTAACCACTCCACCACAATGAAAATAACCGCCACTTCACTGGCGGACAAACCCACAAAAGAAGCGCATCCCATAGGGAAGCGTCAGACCTTCCCTTCACCAACTCACAAAACCCCGCACCACCAATCGCAATACCCTCGATAGAAACTTTGAATTTGACTTAGTTTCCGCCGGTAAGCAGAATGCCGCATCAAGGTAAGTAGCTAGTTCCCTCTTTTCGACGCTGAAAAGAGACGATTCTCGGCACGGTGCCGTGCCAGCCTCACAAACAATTGTGACGACAGGTGTGTCTGCGATTTCGCGACACGCCCACGGCAAGCCGTATCTGCCTCAGGCAGATGAGCAAACGGAAGAGGGAGAGAGCAGGGCGTGAGGCAGTTATGGAAGCGACCGATGAAGTCTGCTCACCCGCAATGCGCGCCAAACTTTGTGGACTGCATTTCTGGCTGGAAGACGGAGTTCTTGGAGGACTCCAGCCCCAGCCCTGAATCAAGTTTGAAGTGGTTGCAAGTTTTGCCAAGCCGCGAAGCCGAGTAGCGGGAACTGGAACAGATCAAACCTAAGAGAAGGAGCTCTGACAATGTCCGTCATTGCCAAAGATGCAAGGCTGTTGACTCTATCCCAGAAGTTCTCCCGTCTTGCCAAGCGGCTGCGGGATCCCGAGTGGCGTCGCTACGGCGGGCTCCTTCTCGGTGGAAAGGCCATCGGCCTTGGGATGGTGTTGTTGATCATCGCCATCTGTTCGGGGCTCTTCTTCACCCACGTCTATGCGCAGTCCGCGCCGGCACCCGAAGTGAAAGCCGCTGATGTGATCAATCCCATCAACACCATGTGGACTCTCGTTGCGGCCTTTCTCGTCTTCGGCATGCAGGTCGGCTTCACCATGCTGGAAGCCGGCTTCTGTCGATCCCGCGAAACCGTCAACGTGCTCGTGGAGTGCGTGGTCGACACCTGCCTCTGCGGCATTCTGTTTTATGCCGTCGGCTTCGCCTTCATGTTCAGCCATGGCAACGGCTTCATTGGCTATCACTGGTTCTTCTTGCAGGGCGCCCCTGCTACCTACGAGAGCACCGGCATTGCATTCCTTGCCGTCTGGATATTCCAGTTTGCCTTCGCTGACACATGCTCCACCATCACCTCCGGCGCCATGATCGGCCGCACCGGATTCGTCGGCGATCTGCTCTACAGTTTCTGTGTCACCGGCTTCATCTACCCCATCATTGGTCACTGGGCGTGGGGTCCGGATGGCTGGCTCGCAACCATGGGTAGCGCTGGGAATTTCTTCCCCTCGCTGAGAATGGGCTTCCATGACTTCGCTGGTTCCACGGTCGTGCACACAATTGGCGGATTTATCGCACTGGCTGGCGCCATCGTTCTCGGTCCGCGTCTTGGCCGCAAATTCAAGCGTGACGGCGGCGGCCCCATGTTGCCGCACGATCTCACGATCGCCATCAGCGGTGGCCTCATCCTCTGGTTCGGCTGGTACGGATTCAATCCCGGCAGCACCCTGTCGGCGATGGATTTTGAGGGCATCGGTCGCGTCGCCACCAACACCACTCTCGCCGCGTGCGCTGCAGGTCTCACTTCCATCATCTACGGCTACTTACGCACCAGAAAATGGGACGCCAGCTACACCACCAACGGATTCCTCGCCGGACTCGTCGCTATCACCTGTCCCTGCTACTGGGTCAGCCCGACTGGCTCCGTGCTCCTCGGAGGTATCGCCGGTGTTCTCGTAATCCTGGGAATCGACGCCCTCGAGTGGCTGCGTATCGATGATCCCATCGGCGCGGTCCCGGTACACGGCATGTGTGGAATCTGGGGAACCATCTCTCTCGGACTCTTCGCTTGCGGCAAGTATGGAGCCACCGGACCTCTGGCCGCCGACAACTCTGCGCCTCTACGGGGACTCTTCTATGGGGGAGGAACTCAGGTTCTGGTCGCGCAACTCATCGGTAGCGCCTGCGTCACTCTAGCGACCTTTGCGGTCGCCATGGCGGTCATGTTGCTCGTCAACGCTACCGGAACTCTGCGCTTGCCCGCCGAAGCCGAACTCTATGGCATGGATCTCCACGAGCACGGAATATCGGCTTATCCCGAATATGTCATTTCGGCCTTGGCCGCTCCGGGCGGTATGAGCCAGGAACTTCCACTCGCTCAGGCAAAGGCGGCCTTGGCAACCACCAAGCCGATCTCTCACACGGCCGGTTGACGTAGCCATGTGGGCATTCTCTTGCAGGAGGCAGACTACGGTCTGCCTCCCAGGTGACGAAATCTTCTCAGGTGATGTGAGGAAAAAATGACGAAACTTGAAGCAATTGTGCAACCCAACCGCTTTGAGCAGGTGAAAGATGCTCTCATCGGCCTGGGTGTAGAAGGTATGACGATCTCTGAAGTGCGCGGCCACGGGCGTCAGAAGGGCCACACCGAGACCTATCGAGGTCGCGAATACGGTATCGATCTGCTGCCAAAAGTAAAAGTCGAACTGGTACTCGACGACAAACTCGTCGATTCCGTGATCGACGCCATCATCAAGAGCGCAGCCACGGGCAAAATCGGTGACGGCAAAATCTTCCTCTACAAGGTAGACGAAGCTATCCGCATCCGCAGTCAGGAGCGCGGAGCCGCCGCCCTCTAACCTAAGAAGTCCCTGATTAACTGCGGCCTTTGAAGGGGACGGCCTTCAGGCCGACCGTAGAGACCGTACAATGATGCGGCTTTAGCCGCTGAGGGAGTGCACTCAGACTTCAGAGTTTCCGTAACGTCCCGAGGCCATCAGCAATCTCCGGACTTACTGAAATCCAGGGTGCCCCGTCCAGGCTCCGCTTGGGCGGGGTTTTTCCTGCGACTCTGCCGAGGATGGTCGGACGAACGTTCGACGAGGACCCTGCGCTTGCTGTATCGTAGAAAATCGTTGTCGCAAGCAACCCCTGAGGCGTTAGTGGCCGAGTCACAAATCAAGCGTGCTCCCGTCCCGGTGTTCATCGCCACGACGGTGATGCTCAGTTTCATCTCCTTCTGGCGCGCCGCCGCCATCGTTCTTTCCGATCTCGCCTCTTCCGCCTACTACGCCGGCGGCGACGCCGAAAAGGTCATCGGCAAGAGCGCTCCCTGGTTCATCCTCGCCGTCATGCTGTTCAGCTATGCCGTGCGCGCTGTCTATATCGAGGCCAGCAGCATGTTCGTGCGCGGTGGCGTTTACCGCGTCGTCCGCCAGGCAATGGGCGATACTCTCGCCAAGCTCTCCGTTTCCGCACTACTCTTCGACTACGTCCTAACGGGCCCTATCAGCGCCGTCACCGCTGGCCAGTATCTCGCTGGTTTCATCGAAGAAGTCGCCCTTTACCTGAAACATCCCATCCACTTCAACGCGAACTATTTCGCGGCCGCGTTTGGCATCCTGGCCATTCTTTATTTCTGGTGGAAAAACATTCAGGGCATCCACGAATCCAGCGACAAAGCTCTCTGGATCATGAAGGTCACCACCGTCATGGTCGTGATCCTCATCGGCTGGTGTTTGGTGACCGTGTTCAAGATCCATGCGGAATTGCCCCCGCTTCCCAGCCTGCAAAACATGAAGCTCGATCACGAGTTTCTCGGGTGGCTCACCGGCACGCCCCTCAGCCACATCCTGTGGATCGTGGCCCTGGTGGGCATGGGACATTCCGTTCTTGCCATGAGCGGCGAAGAGACGCTGGCTCAGGTGAATCGCGAGATTGAGAGTCCGAAGCTTCTCAATCTGCAGCGGGCCGGTCTGGTCATCTTCGTGTACAGCTTGATCTTTACCTCGTTCGTTTCATTGATGGCGGTAATGATCATCCCCGATGCGGCTCGGCCCAATTTCTTCGCCAACCTGATCGGTGGCTTGGCGATGTACCTGGTCGGTCCCACGCTGCTGAAGCTTATTTTTCATCTTTTTGTCGTGCTGGTGGGCGTCCTGATTCTCTCTGGCGCTGCGAACACTGCCATTCTCGGCGCGAATGGCGTACTCAACCGCCTTTCCGAAACACGCGTGCTCACCTCCTGGTTCCAGCGCCCGCACAAGAAATACGGCACCACTTACCGCACGATCAACCTGATCGCGCTACTGCAGGTGGTGACCATTGTGCTGAGCCGCGGCAATTTCTACGTGCTGGCCGCGCTCTATGCCTTCGGCGTCGTGTGGAGCTTCTCGTTCAACGGTCTTGCCGTTTTAATCTTGCGCTACAAATACCCCGAGCATCGGGAATGGAAAGTTCCCGGCAACCTGAAGCTAGGCAAGCGTGAAATTCCAGTCGGACTGGCCCTGATCACTGCGCTGCTCTTCGCCATCGCCATCGCGAATCTTCTGACCAAGAAAGAAGCAACCATCGCTGGTGTGGTGTTCAGCGGAGTGTTCTACGGCATCTTGACGGTCACCGAGCGTCACGCCAAACGCGAACAGTCCGGACACGAGGAATCGCTGGAACAGTTCCGCGTCTTCGACAATCCCGAGCTCGACTACGCGCTGGTCGGCACCCGTCCCGGGAATATCCTTGTCACGGTGCGCGATCCGAATCGTCTGCACCATCTCCGCGAGGTTCTGAATCGAACCAATACCGCCCATCAGGACGTGATTGTGCTCAGCGCCCGCCTCTCGCCCGGCCGCCATTCTTTCAGCGGCAACACCAGCTACGAAGCCCGCGACGTTTTCGACATTTACGAACAGGAATTGTTTTCGAAGGTAGTAGCCTTGGCGGAAAAGCAAGGCAAGAAGGTTTCTTTGCTGGTCGTACCCGGCACCGACGTCTTCGATGCCATTCTGATGACCGCCCAGCGCCTAGAATCTTCCCGAGTTGTCTCAGGGCTTTCGACCAAGCTGAGTGCCGACGAGCAGGCAAAACTTACCGGTGACGCCTGGGAGAGACTCCCTGAACCAAAACCGCGCCTCACCATGGAAATTATCGGCGCCGGTGGTCGCCGCCACGAATATCCGCTCGGCCCGCACGAACCCCGCCTCCGGCCCAGCGATGTCGAACTGCTGCACAAGATCTGGCTGGAAATCACGGCCGACCCACGCTACGCCGGCCTACATCACTATCACATTGTCGCCTTGGCGCTTGAAGAACTGAAGCGCGTTTTGCGTTCTCCCGAGCGCGAGGCGCTTCTCGAGCAATTCCTCCGCGACCGCGACAGCTGATCCACTGCCTGAGTGTTTGTGTCGTGCCCGCACTGCCATTTGCAAGGCCACGTTGTGCGCGAAGCTCCAATTCCGACTGCTTCCCCTCGTGACGACC
>Ga0075434_100001649_pt1 | contig 19017 bp, 14 predicted proteins | sample RhiMethybrSRZTD3_FD_75298 | JGI IMG/M metagenome (GOLD analysis project Ga0075434, IMG submission 75298) | Populus rhizosphere microbial communities from Tennessee, USA - Rhizosphere MetaG P. TD hybrid SRZTD3 | ecosystem: Host-associated > Plants > Roots > Rhizosphere > Soil | place: USA... | reverse complement strand
GACGATCCCTTTGACGTTCGCCTTGCGGTACTTCATGTCGTACGGCATGTGGTCCTCGAACCACTGCGCGTTGTCGCCAATCGACTTGATGATCTTCGTCTTCTCGGGATCGACGGAGAAGACCAGCGCTTCCCAGCTTCCCTTGATGCCGCGCGGATCCAGGTAGACCTCGATGAAGCCGTTGATGGTGTCCACGGGCGACGCCTTGTCGGCGACCCAGGCGATGTCGTACTTCTCGCGATCGCTCTGCTCGCCCGTGCGATACCACTGAATGAGCGCGCGCAGCGCGTTCTGCATCGGCTCGGTCGCAAATGGAATCGCATCCTGCAGGTGCCGGACGATGTCGGTGATCTGCTTCGAATAGCGGCCGTCGATCTTGTAGACCTCCTCGGTCAGCCTGCCGTTCGCCTTGACGAGCCGCGCGTTGAGCCCGTACTTCTCCGTGAAGCCCTTCAGGTCGTTCATCGCCACGCCGCCGGCGTACAGGTTGTTCGCGCTGCCGGTGAGAATGTCCTTGCCGGACGGCGGCGCCTTCGTCGTCACGCTCGCGTCGAAATCCGGATCGAAGAACATCGGCTGGAGCCGCTTCAGCATCGCGTCGAGCGTCTCAGCGTCTCCGGAACGCCTTGACGGCGTTCCTTCATTGTTCTGCGAGGCGAAGGTCGCGCCCGCCGCCTGCGCGGCTTTGGCTGCCGCCGCAAATGCCTCGGGCGTCGTCTTCAGCACGAACTTGCGCGCCGTGAGGTTGTTGTACGGACCGTTGTTGATCCAGAAGTACTTCGTGTAGCGCTGAATCTCGGCGAACGCCGCCGGATCGATTCCCTGCGGATGCGCGACGATCTGATCGAGGATGCCGCGCATCTCGAGCGCCGAGCGGTGCTTCTGATCGATATAGATGTCGCGGCCGGCGAGCGCGGCCTGATACAGGTGCCAGATCAGCGTCTTCTCACGGAGCGGCAGGGCGTTGAACCCGTCCGCGTAATACTGCACCACCGCCGCATCGTCCACGCGCTCCAGGAGGTACTTGCGCGTAGCTGTTGATCCCTGAGCCCCGATGCCTGATCCCTGATCCCCGGTCCCCGATCCCTGTTGTGGAGCTGTCCGGCCGCAGGCGCCGGCGATCGATGCGACCAGCAGAAGGGTGAGCAGGCGTTTCATGTCCATAGCTTAGATCCGCTGATAGGATTCCCTGGCAATGACCAAATCGCTGGCGTATGTCTTCGCCGCCGCGGCGCTTCTTGCTCCGCCGCTGCTGCTCGTCTCGGACCTCCTGCTCGTCATGTACAAGTCGGAACCGGGACTCTTCACGCAGCGCCTCGCGCTGAGCTTGTTCGTACCCGCGACGGTCGGCGCGGCACTGCTGGCGCGCGACCGTGCGCGGTGGCAGATTGCGGCCGGCGCCGCGCTGGCGGTGCTTGGTGCGATCGCCATCGTGATTCGGCCCGCCTTTCTGGCGGCTCCCACGCGGCCGCCCGCCGTTCTGTTTCCACTCGGGCTTCTCGTGATGTCGGGCGCGATGATCGGATCGACCGTTTCGCGGCGCGTTGCCGCATTAATCGGCGCCGGCGCGCTCCTGTTTCCGCTCGCGCACCAGAGCGGCGTGCCGGCGGCGCTCATCGGCGGCGACGTGATCTTCCTTGTGGCCTTCTGGATACTCGCCATGCGAGCGGTGAATCCCAAATCCCAGGACCCAAGTCACACATCCCAGGTGAGCTGAGATGCACTATCTGCTTTTTTACGACGTGGTGGACAACTACGCGGAGAAGCGGACGCCGTTCCGCAAGGACCATCTCGCGCACGCGAAGGCGGCGGTGGCGCGCGGCGAGTTGGTCCTCGCCGGCGCGCTCGCCCATCCGGTCGATGGAACCGTGCTGCTGTTCAAAGGCGATTCGCCGGCCGCGGCCGAGGCGTTTGCGCGGGCGGATCCGTACGTCACCAACGGCCTCGTGACGAACTGGCGCGTCCGGGAGTGGACGACCGTTGTGGGCAAGGACGCCGAGGTGTCGCTGCCACCTGGTTTGTGATTTCTCGCGAGTGCAGACGCGTCCTTCGCGAAGCGTCCCGCATCGCGCTTCCCCGTCAGTCCGAACGTAGTTCCTGATGCCTACGATTTTCACTCACGCCGTCGCGGTGAGCGCGGCGGCGCAGTGGTGGCGCCGGATGCCCGCGTCGTTCTGGTGGTGGACGGTCATCTGCGCGATGTTGCCGGACGTCGACGTGATTGGCTTCTCATTCGGCATCCAGTACGGCGACATGTTCGGACACCGCGGCTTCACGCACTCGTTCTTCTTCGCGGCGCTCGCCGGAATCGTTGCGGCGACCTACACCCGTAAGGCCGCGCCACCAGACTCGTTGGGAGTTGGCTCTTGGTCGTTGGGAGTTCTCTGGGTCTGGTTTGCAGCCGTCACCGCCTCCCACGGGCTCCTCGACGCGCTGACCAACGGAGGCCGCGGCATCGCGTTTTTCGCGCCCTTCAACAATCACCGGTACTTCTTCCCGTGGCGTCCCATTCAGGTTTCGCCAATAGGCGCGGGGTTTTTCTCGCCACGCGGGCTGCGCGTCCTGGTCAGCGAATCTGTCTGGATCTGGCTTCCGTCTGCGATAATTGCGGTTTCCGCGCGTATCGTAAGAAGAAGATAAAAGGTGCTGAGGCACAGGTTTTTCGCGTCGCTGGTAGCCGCGGCTATAGCCGTGTCGGCGCACTATGCGTACGCCCAGCTGTGGGGTGGGGCCTCCAAGCCGCCGCCGGATCAATTCAAGGTCGATCCCGAAGGCTTCACCCGCGCGCGGTTTCCACCGGCCGATTGGCCGGACCGCGACTTCACGATCTGCCGCCTCTGGTACACCAGTGTCCGCGCCGAACGCGATGGCAGCGGGTGGAAGACCGACTATCCCTACAGCGAGATCAACCTCCTGATTCGCCTGGGCGAGATGACGCCCGCGCGCGTCAGCTTCAACGTCGACCAGAAGCGTCCAAATACCTGGGTGGTAAAGCTCTCCGACGCGAAGCTCTACGACTGTCCGTTCCTGATTGCCTCCGACGTCGGCACTATTGGCATCAAGGATGAAGAGACGTCAGCTCTGCGGGAGTACCTCCTGAAAGGTGGGTTTCTCTGGGTGGACGACTTCTGGGGCACCGAGGCGTGGAATCAGTGGGAACGGGAAATCGCGAAGGCGCTCCCTCCCGAGCAGTACCCGATTGAGGACATTTCCGCCGCCGACCCGATCATGCGGGAAATGTTCGACCTGGAGAAGGTCCCGCAGATTACGAACGTCACCTTCTGGCTCAAGAACAATGGGAAAACGTCGGAACGCGAAGAGGACAGCGCCCAGGTTCACGTCCGGGCCATCCGCGATCGGCACCGCCGAATCATGGTGCTCATGACTCACAATACCGACGTCGGCGACTCTTTTGAGCGGGAACGCGAGGACACCGAGTATTCCCGCCTGTTTTCACCTCCCGGCTACGCGCTCGGGATTAACGTCTTGTTGTATGCGATGACGCAATGAAACGTCCAACTCCCAATGGCCAATTTCCAAGGAAGCTGCCTTGGCAGTTGAGTGTTGGGCGTTGGAAATTGAGTATGATCGCCCCCTCTTAGGAGTTGCCGTGTTCGAAAAGCTTTTCCAGGCACTCTTCTCGTATAGACCCGTCGTCTTCCAGCAGGGGGACTTCCGCTTCGACCTGACGACGGCGTCGTTTGTGGCCGCGGGTATTGCCGCGCTGGTCATGGGCGCCGCGATCCTGACGTACCGCAGCCTGGGCGCGCACGGCCGCCCGCGCGACCGCGTCGTCCTGACGGCGCTTCGCATGGCCGCGCTGGCGCTCGTGGTGTTCTGCCTCTTCCGGCCGACGCTCGTCGTCAAGGCGGCGATTCCGCAGCAGAACGTCGTGGCCGTTCTGATGGACGACTCACGCAGCATGCAGATTGGCGACTGGAACAACAACCAGCCGCGCGCCGAGTTCCTTCGCCAGGAACTTGCCGCCGCGACGTCGCCGCTGCTGAAGTCGCTCTCCGAACGCTTCCTGGTACGGACGTTCCGCTTTTCGACGACGTCCGGTCGCGTCAATTCCGTCAAGGATCTCACCTTCGCGGGTTCGCAGACCAAGATTGGCACGGCGCTCGACGGCGTCCGCGAGGAGCTGGCGGGTCTTCCCGTCGCCGGCATCGTGCTCGTCACCGACGGCGCGGACACGACCGAAGGGTCGCTCACCAACACGTTGTTGAATCTGAAGGCGGAAAAGCTTCCCGTCTTCACCGTTGGCGTCGGAAGCGCGAAGCTGCCGCGTGACATTCAGATCGATCGCGTCAGCACGCCGCGCACGGTGTTGAAGGGCGCATCACTGCTCGTCGATGCGGTCATCACGCAGTCCGGTTTTTCGGGCCAGACGGTCACGCTCGACGTCGAGGACGACGGTCGCATCGTCGGGTCGCAGAAGGTGCAGCTGCCGGTCGATGGGAGTCCCGCAACGGTGCGCGTGCGCGCGACCGCGAGCGAGCCGGGCCCACGCGTGTTCACCTTCAAGGTCGCGCCGCAGCAAGGCGAGGTGGTGACGCAGAACAACCAGCGCGACACGCTGGTGGAGGTCCGCGACACGCGCGAGAAGATTCTGTACTTCGAGGGCGAGCCGCGCTCCGAGATGAAGTTCATCCGCCGCGCCGTGGCGGACGACAAGAACCTGCAGATCGTCACGCTGCAGCGCACGGCGGACAACAAGTTCCTGCGTCTCGACGTCGACACGCCCGACGAGCTCCTCGGCGGCTTCCCGAAGACGCGCGACGAGCTGTTCCAGTTCAAGGGACTGATTCTGGGCAGCATCGAAGCGGCCGCGTTCAGCGCCGATCAGCTGCAGATGATCGCCGACTTCGTCGATCGCCGCGGCGGAGGCCTGCTGATGCTCGGCGGTGCACGGTCTTTCGCGGAAGGTGGCTACGGCGGGACACCCGTCGCCGACGCGCTGCCACTCCTTATAGATCCGCGCACGCGCGCCGCGGAGCCGACGACATTCGCGCGCCTCAAGGTGCTGCCAACCCGCGCCGGGGAGGCGCACGCGGTGACGCAGATCGCCGGCAGCGAAGAAGCCTCGGCCAAGCGGTGGCCCGAGCTGCCGCAGGTGACATCGATCAATGCGCCGCTGCCGATCAAGCCTGCCGCCACGGTGCTGCTCAACGGCACCGACGAACGCAATCGGACGACGCCGATGCTGGTGTGGCAGCCGTACGGCCGCGGCAAGGGCATCGCGTTTCTCCCGCAGGACTCGTGGGAGTGGCAGATGCACGCCAGCATTCCGCTCGAGGACATGACGCACGAGAACCTGTGGCGCCAGATGCTTCGCTGGCTCGTCGCCGATTCGCCGGCGCCGGTCGAGGCGACCACGACGACCGATCGCGTGGAGCCCGGTGAGGCGGTGACGGTTGAAGCCTCGGTCGTCGACGCGACCTGGCTGGACGTCAACGACGCGCACGTGATGGCGCGCGTGACGCGACCCGGCGGAACGACGCTCGACGTGCCGCTGCAGTGGACCGGCGAGCGCGACGGCCAGTACCGCGGCACGTTCGTCAGCACCGTGCCGGGCGCGTACGAAATCGCCGTCGATGCCGACCGCGCCGGCAAGCCGCTCGGCAGCAAGTGTGAGACCGAGAAGTGCGGCGCGACCGCCTACGTGCGCGCGGGCGCCGGCGACAGTGAATACTTCGACCCGACGATGCATGAGGCGCCGCTGCGCCGCATCGCGGACGAAACGGGCGGACGGTTCTATACGACAGCCAACGTCGCGGGGCTGGCGGAGGATGTCAGCTACGCAGGTCGCGGTGTCACGTCGGTCGAGGAGCGCGAGCTCTGGAACATGCCGATCATCCTGATCATGCTCGTCGGGCTCGTCTGTGCCGAGTGGGGCTACCGCCGCGCCGTTGGGCTTTCCTGATGGCCGGCGACCTGAGGGTGTTGGACTACAACGAACTGCCTGGACGCGTTCTGCGGGCCGTGACAACGGAGCGGCCCGCGACGTCGTTCGAAGGATGTCGCCGGTAAATGCTGCACGCGTTCCTGCTGATCCTCGTCGGCCTCGCAGGCGATCCTGAGCACGGCGAGCTGTTCCACAAGTGGGGCGGCGAGCTGGCCGAAGCCGCCGGCAAGCTGGGTGTGCCCGCCGATCACGTCGTCTACCTTGCCGACCAGCCCGGCGAAGGAGAGCGCGCGAGCGGGAAAGCGACGGTCGAGGAAATCGGCCGGACATTCGACCGGTTCGCCAAGCTCGCCACCGCTGACGACGCGGTGTACGTCGTCCTGATTGGACACGGCAGCTATGACGGCAAGACCGCGAAGTTCAATCTGCCCGGCCCGGACATTTCGGCGGCCGACTTCAACACGCAATTCCGGAAGCTGCCGACCAAGCAGATCGTGTTCGTCGACACGACGAGCGCCAGCGGGCCGTTCGTCAACGAGCTGTCGGCGCCGGGGCGCGTCATCATCACCGCGACGCGGAACGGCGCGGAGAACTTCTCGACTCTCTTTGGCGGCTATTTCGTCGACGCGCTGACGGGTGATGAAGCCGACGCGGACAAGAACCGCCGGGTCACGATGCTCGAGGCGTTTCAGTTCGCAAAGGCCGCGGTGCAGCGCGCCTACGACAAGGAAGGGCTGCTGTCGACCGAGCATGCGGTGCTCGACGACAACGGCGACAAGGTGGGCAGCCCCGATCCGTCGACGACCGGCGCGGCCGACGGCAAGGTCGCCGCGCTGCTCGCGATTGGATCGGCCGCCGATGCGGCGTCGCTGCCGACCGATCCGAAGCTGCGCGCGCTCGTGCTCGAGCAGCGCGACCTCGAGCACCGCGTCGAATCGCTGCGGCTGCTCAAGGAGAGCATGGACCCGGCGAAATACCAGAGTGAGCTCGAAAAGCTCGTGACCGATCTTGCGCTGAAGACCCGTGAGATTAGAAGCCTCGAAGGTGCCAAATGAGTGATCGCGTGACGATGAACCCGTATATGGCCAGCGACGTCGTGGATCTCGAATCGCCGGACGACATCAAGCTTGCGGACAAGATGAAATCGGGCCGCGAGCAGATTCTCCGCGAGCTGCGCAAGGTCATCATCGGCCAGGAAGAAGTCATCAACCAGGTGCTGAACACGCTGTTCGTGGGCGGCAACAGCCTGATCGTCGGCGCGCCGGGTCTCGCCAAGACGCTGCTGATTCACACGATGGCGCAGGTCCTTCAGTTGAAGTTCTCGCGCATCCAGTTCACCCCCGATCTGATGCCGTCCGACATCACCGGCACCGACCTGGTGCAGGAAGACGCCGCGACCGGCCGCCGGCAGATGGTGTTCGCGCCAGGCCCGATCTTCGCGAACATCGTGCTCGCGGACGAAATCAACCGCACACCGCCCAAGACGCAGTCGGCGCTGCTCGAGGCGATGCAGGAGCATCGCGTCACGATTCAGGGGCGCACCTACAGCCTCGACGAGCCGTTCTACGTCTTCGCGACGCAGAACCCGATCGAGCTCGAAGGCACGTATCCGCTGCCGGAAGCGCAGCTCGACCGCTTCATGTACCACATCATCATCGAGCACCCGCCGTACGACGAGGAGATCGACGTCGTCCGCACGACGACGGCGATTCAGAACCCCCAGCTCGAGCGGCCGGTCAGCGGCGACGATCTGATCAAGTTCAAGGAGCTGGTGCGCAAGGTGCCGGTGGCCGAGCCCGTGCTGCGCCACGCGCTCGACATCGTGCGCGCGACGCGTCCCCGGGCCAAGGAGTCGGCGGACTTCGTGAACAAGTGGATCGCCTTCGGCGCCAGCGTCCGCGCGGCGCAGTATCTCGTGCTCGGCGGCAAGGCGCGCGCGCTGACGAGCGGGCGCTACCACGTCAGCTTCGACGACATCCGTGCGCTGGCGCACCCGGTGCTGCGCCACCGCATCATCACGAACTTCCATGCGCAGTCGGAAGGCGTGACCACCGATCAGATCACCGATCGGCTGCTCGAAATCGTCCCGATGCCTCGGAGCGGGATGTAGGTCCGCCCGAGGGCGGACTCCACCTGTAGCGTGAGGGTCCGGCTTCAGCCGGACCAGGGAGTGAAATGAGCGTCGCAGCCGGTCATTCGCAAAGCGCCATTCCGGGCGCGCGCTTCATGGATCCCGCGGTCCTCGCACGGATCGGGAACCTGGAGCTCGTGTCGCGGGCGGTGGTGGACGGCTTCATCAACGGCATGCACAAGGCGCCGTACTTCGGCGCCTCGGTGGACTTCGCCGAGCATCGCGGCTACGTGCCGGGCGACGACATCCGCCGCGTGGACTGGAAGCTGTGGGCGCGGACCGATCGCTATTACGTGAAGGAGTACGAGGCGGAATCGAACTCGAACTTCTCGGTGCTGCTCGACGTGTCCAAGTCGATGAACTTCGGCACGCTGGGGATTACGAAGCTCGATTACGCGCGCATCCTGACGGCGTGCCTCACCAACCTCGTGCACCATCAGCGCGACCGCGTCGGCCTGGTCACCTTCGACAACGACGTCGTCGACTTCGTCCCATCGTCGGCCAAGCACATGGAAGTCGTGCTGCACACGCTCGACAAGGTCGTGGCGGGACGTCCGAGCAGCCTGAAGGCGCCGTTCCAGAAGATGGCGGAGCACTTCGGTCGCCGCGGCGTGCTGGTGATCATCTCGGACCTGTACGAAGAGCCGGATGCGGTGCTCGACGCGATTGCGCCCCTGCGCTTCCGCGGCAACGATCTGATCGTCTTCCACGTCCTCGACAAGTCGGAGCTGGAGTTTGGATTCACCGACGCGTCGGCCTTCGAGGATATCGAGTCGGGCGAGCAGATGCCGGTGGTGCCCGACGCGTTTCGCAAGGAATATCAGGCGCTGGTCCGCGCGCACCTCGACGCGCTCCAGCAGCGTTTCTCGGCCAATCGCATCGACTACACGGTGCTGGATACGTCGAAGCCGATCGACCATGCGCTCTACCAGTACCTGTCGAGTAGAGCCAGAATGATGAAGGTCCGGTAAATGGCTTTCCTAGCTCCGTTGTTCTTCGTCGGTCTGGCCGCTCTCGCGATACCCGTCTTGATTCATCTGACGCAGCGCGAGAAGAAGATGGTCCAGCAGTTCCCGTCGCTGATGTTCGTGCGGCGGATTCCGTATCAGACCGTGCGGCGCCGGAAGATTCGCGATCTCGCGCTGCTGTGCGTCCGCCTGGCGGCGCTGCTGCTCATCATCGGCGCGTTCGCCAGACCGTTCCTGTGGCGGCCGAACGCCGCAACCGCGATCGGTCCCGGCGCGCGCGAAGTGGTCGTCCTGCTCGACCAGAGCTACAGCATGGCGTACGGCGACCGGTGGGATCGCGCCAGGGCGGCGGCGCGCGACGCGATCAACAGGCTCGGCGCGTCCGATCGTGCCTCGGTGGTGCTCTTCTCGTCCGGCGCCGACATCGCGCTGCGCTCGACGGCGGAGAAGGACCGGCTGATTGCCTCGTTCGACACGACGATGCCGACACCGGCGGCGACGCGCTTCGGCCCGGCGTTGAAGGTGGCGGGCAGCATCCTCGCCGAGTCGCCGCTCCCGCGCAAGGAGGCGATTCTCATCAGCGACTTCCAGCGCAACGGCTGGCGCGGGGAAGAAGGCGCGCGCCTGCCTGCCGGCAGCACGCTGACGCCGGTTACGATCGGCGGCGCCGCCGACAAGCCGAACGCGACGGTGACGACGGTTGCGCTTGCGCGGTCCACGTTCTCCGATCAGGAGCGCGTGACGCTCACCGCTTCGGTGGCGAACCGATCGGTCGTTCCGATCACGGGCGATTCGCTGACGCTGGAAATCGGGGGCCGTCCGATTCAGACCGAGCCGCTCAACATCGCGCCCGAAGGATCCGCGTCCGTGGCGTTCCAGCCGTTCACCGTGCCGTCGCGCAACATGCGCGTGGGCGTGCGCGCCGGCGCCGACGCGCTTGCGACCGACAACCTCTTCAATCTGGTCGTCTCGCCGTCCGCGCCCGTCCGCATCGTCGTCGTCGACACGGGGACGAAGGCAGGCGCCGGACTCTACTTGAATCGCGCGCTGGCGATTGGCGACATGCCGAAGTTCGACATCCTCAGTCGGCAGCCGAACGCGGTGTCGGATGACGACCTGCGACGTGCGTCGGTCGTGCTGCTCAACGACGTGGATGTCAATGTCGGGCTCGCGCGGCGGCTTGCGCGCTTCGTGCAGGATGGCGGCGGGCTGTTCATTGCGGCCGGACCGCGCGCGAGCTGGCCGCAGGAAGCGGACATCCTTCCCGCGTCGCTGTCACAGACGATCGACAAGTCGCGCGGCGAATCGGCCCGCGTCGGGGCGCTCGAGTACGGGCATCCGGTCTTCGAGGTGTTCCGCGCGCCGCGCAGCGGCGATTTCTCAACCGCGCGTTTCTACGCCTATCGCTCGGTGACGGCCGCGCCGAACACGCAGGTGCTCGCACGGTTCGACGCGGGTACGCCCGCGCTCGTCGAGCGCAAGGTCGGCAGCGGCCACGTCATGCTGTGGGCCTCGACCCTCGATCTGTCGTGGAGCGATCTCCCGCTCAAGCCGGTGTTCCTCCCGTTCGTGCATCGCTCGATGGTGCACCTGGCCAACTACACCGAGCCATCACCCTGGCTGACGGTTGGACAGGTGTTCGATCCGGATGCCTCGAGTGCGAAGGCGCAGGCGTCGGGACGTCTGGCGCTGACGCCGTCAGGCAGACGGCTGCCGCTCGAGGACGAAGGCTCGTCGGCGCAGGTTCTCGAGCTCACCGAGCAGGGTTTCTACGAGATTCGCGGGCAGAAGGCGAATTCCGACGTGACGGTCGTCGCCAGCAACGTCGATCCCGCGGAGTCGGACTTGACGGCGCTCGATCCGGCAGAGGTCGTCGCGGCGGCCACGGGCGGCAGCGGTCAGAACGCGCAGGAAACCGCCGCTGACGTGCCACTGACACCGGAGGCGCAGGAGCGCGCGCAGCGCCTGTGGTGGTACCTGCTGGCGACGGGAATCCTGCTGCTCGGCATCGATACGCTGTTCTCGAATTGGTTGTCGAAAACGTAAACCACTCACGGTATTCGGGCGTATTCTGGAGCAACCATGCTCGACTTTCTACGAAGCGCATCCACCCCTCCATCGGACCTGCTCGGCATCATCCGGTACGTGCGTGCGCGCTGGCGCGCGCGGCTTGCCGTGAAGGGTGCGGTCCGCGCGTTCGCGATGAATGTCGCGGTCTTCTTCGCGCTCGCGTACCTGATGCAGTGGTCGCGCTTTACGCCCGCGTCGATCATGTTCGCGCGCCTCGTGCTCGCCGCGTCGATCGTCGGGTCGGTGTACTTCTTCCTCGTCAGGCCGCTGCGGCGCCGTGTCACCGACGACCAGGTTGCGCTCTACCTCGAAGAAAAAGAGCCCTCGCTGCAGACGATGCTCATCAGCGCGGTGGAGTCGAGCCGCGAGGGACGGCACTGGGAATCGAGTGCGCTTGTCGAGAGGCTCGTCGCGCAGGCGATTGAGAAGTGCTGCCAGGCCGATGCGCCGCGGCGCGCGGAGCATGGTCCGCTGCGCGCCAACGGCGCCATTTTCGCCGGCGTTGTCACCGCGGCGATTCTGGCCGTCCTGCTCGGTCCGGCCTTCTTCCGGACCGCGCTTTCGGCCGTGCTCGTCGTGTCGCGCAGCGTCGAGGCCGCGGCGCCCTACAAGATTATGGTGACGCCCGGCGACGCGTCGGTGCCCAAGGGCGCGGATCAAACGATCGCCGCGAAGCTCTCAGGCTTCAGCGCGCAGAACGCGGTCATCATGCTGCGGCGCGATCCGACGTCGCAGACCTACGAGAAGCTGCCGCTCGTGCTCAACGACAAGGGTGTGTTCGAGGGCATCGTGTTCGGCGTCAAGACCGCGACTGAGTACTTCGTCGATGCCGACGGCGTTCGTTCGCCAACCTACACGCTGAAGGTCGTGGACGTCCCGTACGTCGACAAGCTCGGGCTGGAATACAAGTTCCCCGCCTATACGGGTCTCGAGCCGGAAAAGATCGAGGATGGCGGCGACATCGCCGTCCTTCACGGCACAGAGGTGAAGGTCACCATCACGCCGACGATGAAGACGAAGGGCGGCCGCATCGCGCTGAACGACAAGGACACGGTACCGCTGACCGTTGAAGCCGACGGCACGCTCACCGCGTCGTTCAAGGCGGACAAGGACGGTTCGTATCACGTCGAGCTCGATGCGCCCAACGGCGAGCGTGTCGCCGCGTCGCCGCAGTACACGATCGACGTGCTGACCGATCGCGCGCCGACCGTTTCGTTCGCGAGACCCGGACGAGATACGTCGGCGTCGGCGATCGAAGAGGTGTACGTCGAGGCGTCGGCGGACGACGATTACGGCGTCAAGAATCTCGAGCTCGTGTACTCGGTCAACGGCGGTCCGGAGAAGAGCGTGCCGCTCTTCAACGGCAGCAAGCGTCTGCCCTCGGTCAGCGCAGGTCATACGTTCTATCTCGAGGAGCTCGGCGTGAAGTCGGGCGACTCGGTGTCGTACTACGCGCGCGCCACCGACAACGACGGGGTTGACGGCGGCCAGAAGGCGAGCAGCGACCTGTATTTCGTGCGCGTCCGCCCCTTCGACCAGAAGTTCCGGCAGGCGCAGTCGCAGGGCGGCGGAGGCGGTGGTGGCGGCGGCGGTCAGAACCAGGTCGACGCGCTCTCGGAGCAGCAGCGGCAGATCATTTCCGCCACCTTCAACGTGCAGCGCGACAAGCGCACGTCGTCGGCCGACAAGTTCCGCCAGAACTCGACGGTCGTCGGCCTCTCTCAGCAGAAGCTGCGCGAGCAGGTCGAGGGACTCCTGACGCGCATGAACAGCGAGTTCATCCAGCAGGATCCGAAGTTCAAGGAGATCGCCGATCTGCTGCCGCAGGCGGTGACGGCGATGAAGGAAGCGGAAGGCAAGTTGAGCGCGACGGCGCCCGATCAGGCGCTCGGTCCGGAGAACAAAGCGCTCACGCTGCTGCAGAAGGCGGAAGAGGAATACGAGACGCAGGTCAGCGTCCAGCAGGGCGGCGGCGGCGGCGGGGGCGGATCGTCGCAGCAGCGCGAGCTCGCGGACATCTTCGAGCAGGAGCTCGACAAGATGGCGAGCCGGTACGAGACCGCCGATCGGCAGATGCAGGCCAACGGCGATCGTCAGGTCGACGAGCTGCTCGAGAAGCTGAAGGAGCTGGCGCGGCGTCAGGAGCAGGAAGCCGAGCGTGAGCGCCGGCTGCAGCAGGGAAGCGCCTCGTCCACTCCAAGCGGCAGCGCACAGCAGCGCGCGCTGGCCGAACAGGCCGAGGAAGCGGCGCGGCGGCTCGAGCGCCTCGCGCGCGAGGAGAATCGTCCCGACCTTCTCGAATCCGCACGGCAGATGCAGGAAGCAGCCGACGCCATGCGGCGCGCCGCGGCCGGGGGCAATTCCAACGCCGCCTCGCAGGCGCAGCAGGCGCTCGATCGTCTGAAGGAAACGCAGCGCAAGCTCGAACGCTCGCTGAGCGATCGCGCCGATCGCGACATCAAGGACGCACAGCAGCGCGCCGAGGAGCTCGCGCGCGAGCAGCAGGAGATCTCCAACGGCGTGAACGGGCTCGCCGCCAACGGGCAGCAGCGGCGCGACCAGGCGCAGCGCATCAACGAGAAGAAGGACGATCTCGAGCGGAAGCTCGGCGAGCTGGAAAACGATCTCGACGCCGCGGCGCGTGATGCGGCGCAGCAGGAGAAACAGGCGTCGCGCAAGCTGTCCGAAGCGGCCGGCGCGATTCGCGACAACCGCCTGCGCGACAAGATCCGTTATTCCGAAGCGCTCGTGAACCGCGGGTACGGCCAGGAGACGCTGCGCGCGACCGAGAACGACATCGCGGGCGGCATCGATCAGCTCAAGAAGCGGCTGGACGAAGCATCTGCGGCGCTCGGTCAGGGACAGCAGCAGAACGCCGGCTCGAAGGCCGAGCAGGCGCTCGGACGAACGCAGCGCCTGGCGCGCGGTCTCGAGTCGCTGCAGGAGCGGACGCGCGAGCGCGCGCAGCAGAACGCCCGCAACCAGCAGGGCCGCGATCAGCAAGGCCAGCAGGGGCGGCAGGGTCAGTCCAACCAGCGCGGCCAACAGGCTGGCAACCAGCAGGGCCAGGAAGGACAGCAAGGCCAGCAGGGTCAGGGTCAGCAGGGGCAGAACGGCCAGGGTCAGAGCGGTCAGCAGGGCCAGGCCGGCCAGCAGGGTGGCCAGGGTCAGGCCGGTGGCCAGCAGGCCGGTGGTCAGCAGGCCGGTGGTCAGCAGGGCGGCCAGCAGGCCGGTGGTCAGCAGGGCGGCCAGCAGGCCGGCGGCGCCAACGGCGGCTTCGGCAATCAGTACGGCTACAACGGCGGCTACAACTACGGCGGCTACGGATACGGCTACGGCAACCTGCCGTGGAACGGGTCGTACTACGACGGCACCGACTTCGGCCGTCTCTCCGACGAAGACATCCGTCAGCTGCGCGCGGAAGCGCGCCAGTGGTCCAACGAGGCGCAGGATCTGCGCGGCATGCTGCGCGGGTTCAACGTCGATCCGAAAGAGCTCGAGCAGATTCTCGCGGCGCTGCGGCGGCTCGAAGACGAGCGCATCTACAAGGACGCCAAGGAGCTGCAGAGCCTCCAGACGTTCGCGACCGAGGGTCTGAAGCGTCTCGAGTTCGGTCTGCGGCGCCAGGTCGAATCGGGCGACGAAGCGGTGGTTCTCGCGGGGTCGGACGAAGTGCCCGACCAGTTCAAGAAGATGGTGCAGGAGTACTACCGGTCGCTCGGCAAGACGCCACGGTGAGCGCGCCCGGCAGGACTCCTCGGTAAGTTGAAGAGAATCCTCCTCGTTGTGATCGTGCTGCTCGTTTGCGCGGCAAGCGGCGCTTACGCGCAGTTCGGTCGCGGCTTCGGAGGATTCTTTCGCGTACGCCCGCACTTCGCCGACGGCAACACCTTCGGACACGGGTTCAACTACTGCCGCGTGATGTACACGAGCAACCGCCGCGAAGCCGGCGGACAGGGATGGTCCACGGACTATCCGGACGCCGAGCGCAATTTCTCGAAACGGCTCGGCGAGCTCACGAAGATGCGGGTCAGCAAGGATCCCTCAGGCGAGCCGAATCACATTGTCGTCCGGCTCACCGATCCGGAGCTCGATCAGTGCGTCTACATCAGCATGGAGGATGCGGGCACGGCGCAATTGAGCGATGCGGAGGTCGAGGCGCTGCGCACCTATCTGTTGAAGGGCGGGTTCCTCTGGCTTGATGATTACTGGGGCGAGGCGGCATGGGACCAGTGGGTTCACGAGATGGAGCGGGTGCTGCCGCCGTCGGACTATCCGATGTTCGAGATCAAGCCGGATCACCCCGTCTGGCGGACGCTGTTCGATGTGAAGAAGCTGCCGCAGATTCCCTCGATCCAGTTCTGGCGCGGCAGCGGCGGCGATACGTCCGAGCGCGGCGAGGAAAGCGCGGTGCCCGACTTCTATGGCGTCAACGACAAGCACGGGAACCTCATCGTGATCATGATGCACGACACCGACGTCGCCGACTCGTGGGAGCGCGAAGGTGAGGATGTTCGGTTCTTCTACCAGTTTTCACCGGATGGCTACGCGATTGGCCTGAATGTGCTCATGTACGCGATGACGCATTAGGACCCGCGGTTCACGCTTCGAGGTGCACGGTTCTCGGTTCGTGTTCATGTTCGTACGAATTCTCGCTTCCCTCGTCGTTGCATCTCTGCTGCCGCTGCTGGCGGCCGCGCAGACGATCTACCGCACGCCTGACGGACAGGAGCGGAAGATCGGCAACCCGTCCTACGATGGGCGCTTCGTCTTCACGCGCATCCGCTACGGCGGCCGCGGCTTTGGCGGCGGCTTCTTCGGCTACGGCGGCGGCTCGTGGAACCACGACTATCCGGCGGCCGATTTCTACATCTCGGACGCGCTCGAGACGCTGACACGGATGCGCGTCAACGCGGCGTCGACCAACGTCCTCGACCTCGAGGACAACCGCATCTTCGATAACCCGATCCTCTATATCTCCGAGCCCGGCTACTGGCGCATCAGCGACAAGGGCGCGTCAAACCTGCGGATGCACCTGCTCAAGGGAGGCCTGGTCATCTTCGACGACTTCGAGCATCAGGACGAGTTCGACAACATGGCGGCGCAGATGGCGCGCGCGCTGCCGGAACGGCGATGGATAAAGATCGACGTCTCACATCCGATCTTCCACTCGTTGTTCGATTTGAAGAAGCTCGACGTGCCGCATCCGACCGTCGATGTCGAGCCCGACTATCGCGCGCTGTTCGTGAACGACGATCCGAACGACCGCATGCTCGCGCTGGCCAATCACAACTGCGACATCGCGGAGTACTGGGAGTGGTCGGCCGACGAGCGCTTCCCCGTGGATGTCACGAGCGGCGCGTACCAGCTCGGAGTGAACTACATCATCTACGCGATGACGCATTAGAAGGGAACATCCTTCGCCGAATCACGAGCCACAGAGACGCAGAGACACAGAGACTATTTCTGTGCCCTGCCGCCTCTGTGTCTCTGTGGCCCGTCGTCACTAGAATGTCTGGATGCCCAAGGACCGACGCGTTGATGCATATATTTCGAAGTCGGCCGAATTCGCGAAACCAATCCTGACGAGAATTCGCGCGGCCGTGCACAAGGGCCACCCGCGCGTGACCGAGACGATCAAGTGGGGCGTGCCTGCGTATGTCGATGAGCGCGGCATCCTCTGCATGACTGCGGCATTCAAGCAGCACTGCGCGTGGGTGTTCTGGACCGGCCGCAAGCCGTCGAGCGTCGATGCAATGGCGCTGCGGCGCATCACCGCCGCCTCGGAGCTGCCGGACCAGCAGATGCTGGTTCGTCTCGTCAAGGAGGCGGCGACACGCGTTCGCGTGGTCGGCAAGAAGAGCCCTGGGCAACGGCGCACGCGTCCCGTGAAGATCCCCGTGTACTTCGCACGCGAGCTGAGCAAGAACAGCAAAGCGCGCGCCGCGTTCGAGGCGTTCCCGCCGAGCCACAGGCGCGAGTATGTCGAATGGGTCGATTCGGCGAAAACGGACGAGACGCGGCAGCGCCGGCTGGCGACCGCGATCACATGGATCTCGTCGGGGAAATCCCGAAACTGGAAGTACGGCCGCTGAGCTCACGCTGGCGCGGATGATGCTCCCTCGGGAGGTATGCGCAACCTTACTGGCGTCATTGCCGTGCTCGCGCTCGTTGCTTCGGCGGCGTGCACAAAGCCGGACGAGAGGCTGACGAAGGCTGTTCAGGATCGCCTCGCATCAGACCAGATCGTCCGCGGCTATCACCTTGATGTGAAGACAGATCAAAAGGTCGTGTCGGTGAGCGGCACCGTGGACACGTCCGTCGCGAAGGATCAGGCGCTCGCCATCGCGCGCGGGACGACTGGAGTGGTCGACGTGCGGGATCACATCGCGGTGCGCGACAACGAGGGCACGAAGAGCTGGTTGAACAAGTCAAACGGGGCGATCGGCACAGCAGGCCATCGGTAGGCAGAATCGCCCGTAGGCGAGACGCTGAACTTTGTCTGGGTTGTCGTGCCTGATGCGCGCGGTGTATTTCATGTTCCGATAAGATCCGGACGTGGCGAACGCGTCCGGCCAGAAGATCTGTAACACCATCCTCGACGCTATCGGCAACACGCCGATGGTCCGCGTCCACAACATCACGCGCGGCGTGACGGACGCGGAGGTCCTCGTCAAGCTCGAAACGTTCAACCCCGGCAACTCGATCAAGGACCGGATGGCCGTTCGCATGATCGAGGACGCCGAGAAGGCGGGGAAGCTGAAGCCCGGCGGCACGATCATCGAGGGCACGTCCGGCAACACCGGGATGGGACTCGCCATTGCCGCGGTGATCAAGGGCTACAAGTGCATCTTCACGACGACGGACAAGCAGTCGAAGGAGAAAGTGGACGCGCTGAAGGCCTTCGGCGCCGAGGTGATCGTCTGTCCGACCGACGTCGATCCTGAAGATCCGCGCTCCTACTACTCCGTGTCCTCGCGTCTCGAGCGCGAGATTCCGAACGGCTGGAAGGCGAATCAGTACGACAACCTGTCGAACACCGCCGCGCACTACGAGCAGACGGGCCCCGAGATCTGGGATCAGACCGACGGCAGGATCACGCACCTGGTCTGCGGCGTCGGCACGGGCGGCACGATCAGCGGCGTCGGCCGTTACCTGAAGGAGAAAAACCCGCGCATCAAGGTGTGGGGCATCGACACCTACGGCTCCGTGTTCAAGAAGTACAAAGAGACCGGCGTGTTCGACAAGAACGAGATCTATCCGTACATCACCGAAGGCATCGGCGAAGACTTCCTGCCGCGCAACGTGGACTTCAACGTCATCGATCATTTCGAGAAGGTGACCGACAAGGACGCGGCCATCATGACGCGGCGCATCACGCGCGAGGAGGGAATCTTCGCGGGCAACTCCGCCGGCTCCGCGATGGCGGGCCTCCTGCAGCTCAAGGATCGCTTCACGAAAGACGACGTGATCGTCGTCATCTTCCACGACCACGGGTCGCGCTATCTCGCGAAGATGTTCAACGACGAGTGGATGCGGGCGAAGGGCTTCCTCGAGGTGACCGGCATGACGGCGCGCGACCTCGTCGCGCTCGGAGTGTCCGGCGAGCTCTACGCGGTCGAGGCGGCACGGCCCGTCGAGGACGCCATCCGCGTCATGAGCGACAACGATTTCTCGCAGATCTCCATCACGCGCGGCGGACGCGTGATCGGCTCGCTCAACGAGTCGCACCTCTATAACGAGTTCATGCGCGATCCCGAGGTGAAGCACCAGCCGGTCGAGGCCATCATGCAGCCCGCCTTTCCGTTCGTCGACATCTCGATCCCCGTGCAGCTGCTGTCGACGATGATTACGCCGGAAAACCCGGCGGTGCTGGTGCGCGATTTCAAGACGGAAAAGACGTTCATCATCACGCGGTCGGACATCATCCGCGTGCTGTG
>Ga0075434_100001647_pt1 | contig 19018 bp, 20 predicted proteins | sample RhiMethybrSRZTD3_FD_75298 | JGI IMG/M metagenome (GOLD analysis project Ga0075434, IMG submission 75298) | Populus rhizosphere microbial communities from Tennessee, USA - Rhizosphere MetaG P. TD hybrid SRZTD3 | ecosystem: Host-associated > Plants > Roots > Rhizosphere > Soil | place: USA... | reverse complement strand
CGGGCCGTGAATTGGATCGAGTCGAGGTTGCCATGGCGAAACGTAGAAGCGTCGCCAGGGCATGTCCAGCGGCGCGCTCGAGAGGTGCGCTAGGCCCGTCCGATCGTCCTCAAGCGACGCCGAAGCCGTCGCGGAAGGAAGAATGCCGCAGCCGTCAGCACATGGCGCAGGTTCATCGCGCCGAGCTCCGCGGGATCGCCGAGCCAGTACTGCATGACCACCGAGCGACCAGCATTCGAGATCAGTCGCTGAAGCGCGGTGACCAGCAGAAAAACGTCGTCGACCTCTCCGAGGAACGGGATCCAGTCCGGGATGAGGTCCACCGGGGCGATGATGTAGGCGATCGCCGCGCCGACCAGAACCTTGTCGATCGTGGCAACCCGGCCGTCTCTCAGCAGACCGAACAGCAGTCGCACGTAGTTCGGCAGCTGACGAATGGTATCCATCACCGTACGCTTGGCGCCCGTGCGTGGCCGTTCACCGGCCTCCAATCGCGCCGACGCCGGAACCTCGCGTCGCGAACGACCGCGTCGAGTTTGTCTGCTCGCTTCCGCTGCTCTCGTCACCGTGCCTCCCCTGCTGCTGACGGTGGAGACGCGTCCGGCGGCCGTTGTGAGTCCGCAGGAGGCGCCGGCGCGGTTCCATCGGGAAGAGGTGCCGATGGAGTGGTGAGGCTGCTCGCCGCGCCGACGATGTCGTTCGCAACAGACTTGCCAGCCGCGGCGACCCCGCTGAGGACGCCCATCGCTTTGTTCATGAGACTCATGGTCTCGGAGATCGTCGCAGCCGAGACGCGACCTGCGCGCAGCTTGTCCTCTACGGTTTCCGCGAATCGCTGGAAGACGTTCGCGGAGGGATTCTGGCGCTCGGCGTACTTGGATTCCAGGAACTCGACGTAGTCGAGCACCTGGTACGCGCGCTCATCCGAGAGCGTGTCGAGCTTTCGGAGGATGCGGTCGCGCAGGAACTGGTTCATGGATCAGCCTCGCCATCGGGCCCGTCGTCCGCGGGCGTCGATGTGAACATACGAGGCGGTACCGCGGTTGTAGAGTCCCATGCCGCCGACGAGGTCGGGGTGTTCCTGCTCGACGACCTCCACCGCCGCGGCGACGAGGCGTGTATCGGCGAACGAGATCCGTCCGTCGCCGTTGCTGTCGATGGCGATGTCTGCGGCGTCGCCGTACTGGTGGCGACTGTCGCGCGCTGCCCGCTGCACGCGGCGGTTATGCAGGGGCGTGCGGAAGCCGGAGTGCACGTCGAGCTCGAACGACGCGTCGTCGCCCTTCCCGCTCAGCCGCCCGATCTCCGCCACGACGAGCTCGATCTTGTCGAGCAGGCGCGCATCGAGCGCTGCATAACGCGGCCAGCCTTCCTGGTTATCATGTGTCACGAAGTCGGCGAGCCGGAGATGCTTCGTGAGCGGAACGTCGAGCTTGTCCTCGTCGATCTCGACGAAGCCCGGCGGCGCCACCTCATCCGTCCGCTTGCCGAGACGTTCGACCAGGTACGTGCCGATGCGGTAGCCGTTGAGCGAGTTGCCGAGCTTCGCGGAGAACGGCACCATGACCGAGAGTGCGGGCCCGTCCACCAGGATCCGCTCGGCCCCCTGGACGAGCGCGAGCCGGTAGAAACCCGGCGTGCTCGGCGCCTCGAAGCGAGGCTCGAGGGGACGCGTGGACTCGACGGGCAGCGCCTGAATCGAGCCGGTGTCGGCGAACGGCACCCACGCATACGTCAGCTGCGTGGGGTCGCCACGCAGCTCCATCGGGTACACGACGGGTTCACCGGGCAGGGCGAACAGCACCCGGACTTCACCGCTCCGGCCGAACGCGTCGCGCGAGGGCAGCGCGAGAGGGCCGGTGCTGTCAGCGACCGCGACGGCGACGTCGCCACGGCTCTCGATGAACTGGCGCGGCGGGTGGTAGAACTGGACGACGCCTAACGCGGCCGAGCCGAAGACTCCCAACGACGCGAGGTGCGACGCGAGGCGCGGTGCGCGGCGTGCCGATTGTGCACGGGGTTGTCGCTCTCCCGTCACGACCTGCCCCATCGTGCGCGCGCGCCGCGGGTGTCGACGTGCGCGAACGGCCCGTGGGCCCTGGTGGCGCGGTACACGCTAGCACCGCCAGCGAGCTCGGGGTGTGCGCGCTCGACGCGCTCGACGGCCTGCAGAATGACGCGCGCGTCGCGCGAGTCGATTCGCCGGTCGTGATTGAGGTCATCCATTCGACCGTTGCCGTCGTTGTCGACGAACACGTCGGCCGCATCACCAAACTGATGGCGGCTGTCACGCGCCCGGCCGCCGCGTCCGACGCCCTGTGCGTTGTATTGCGGCGTTCTGAAGCCGGACATGACGACCATGTGCTCGACGCGAACGCCGTGCGCGGCGAGATCCTCGATCACGAGCTCCAGCTTGTCGACGAGCGACTCGCGAAGCACGAGATACTTCGGCCAGACGTCCTGCTGGTCGTGCGTGAGGAAGTCGCGCAGGCGGAAATGCTCTGACACGTAGGTGTCCTGGTTGTCCGCGGTCACCTCGATGAAGCCCTCGGGATTCTCGTACGCTTCCTGCGTCGTCCGGCGGTGCCGCTCGTTAGGCCAGAAGCCCACGCGATAGTCACCGACCTTTCCCCCTGACTTCTCGGTGAAGGGGATCATCGAGATGAACGCGAACGGGCGGCCCATGATGTCTTCAGCAGCATGGTAGACGCCGGGCCGCGTGTCGGCGGCGGGATCACCGAAGAGCCGTTCGAGGATCGGAAGGGCGAAGAGCCGGGACGCGCTGAACAGCCGGAACCGCAGCTTGCCGCTGGCGCCGAACAACGAGTCCGGAAGCAGAGTCGCGGGGGATGAGGCGGCCGGAGGCGAGACGGTAACCGTCTCGGGGCGCACGGAAACAGGCGGCCGCGGATGGGCCGACGCGGTGCCGGAAAGCACAATGGCAGCGATCAGCGAAGAAATCGCGATCGCGCGCCATCGGAGCGCCCGGTTTTTTGTATGGTGCATCGACGACCTCCCTGGCAACCAGACTGACGGCCTGGCATAGCGCCGTCTCACGGCTTTGCGTGCCGGTCCCGACCGACCGACGTGCCCTTTACAAGGAGCCTCCGCAGCGCGGCGGAGGAGCGGTTAACGTGGCGTAGTCTATAGGCTTGCCCTGGGTCGCCATAGCCCGAAACGACCCGAAGCGGGGATGTGATCTAACTCACCGGTCAGTATATGTAGACCGGCGTGCCGACCGGGACCATCTGGTACAGCGTCTCGATGTCTTCGTTCCGGAGCCGAACACAGCCATGGCTGACCGACGTCCCGATGCTCGATGGAACATCGGTTCCGTGCAGAGCGTAGCCGTCCCCCATGTTCAGCCGATTAGTGCCCAGCACGCCGCTGTACTTCCTCTGTGTCGTCCCGAACGGCGGAATGACGATGCTCCGGTTGGCCACGATCTCCCGTCCCTCTGCCACGTCGAACGGGACCAACTGACCGTCGGGCGTCTTGCGCACGACTTCGTTTCCCTCGACGGTGATGACGGAACCGTCGCCGAGCTTGATCGGCTGACCCCGCACGAGGTGAACGACGCCGAGCTTCTTCTTCTTGGCCATCTCGACGTAATGCCAGTCGGGTGGCACCCACGTCGGCTCGGTCTCCTTACTTTCGACGACCAAACGCCCCCGCGGGGTTTCGAACTTCCATTTGTTCCCGCCCCCTTTTGCCAGAACCTTTCCGCTTCCTGTCGCGACTCTGGTCGTGAACAGAATCTGGTCACCGCGTTTGTACCAAAGGCGGTGATCTGTGATGCTAACGACGAGGTACGGAAGGCTGTCCGCCGCCCCCGCCTCGGTGCTGTCGACGAGGATCTGCTTCAGCGTGTCGGTCGAGGCGCCGACCTTGCGCTTGATCCCGTCGAGCACATCGAGGTTGTCGTTGAATACCATCCGTGAGACATCACGCTCGTACCGCGCGTTTACCGTCGACGACAGGAGGAACGCGCTGGCGCCAGCGACCGCGACCACGGCACCGATGAGGCTCCACGCCGATCGACCGCCGCTCACGAAAAACCCCGCGCCCTTTCCTGCCATGCTCGTCAGTCTCCAATCGCGTAGGTTCACCATCTCGCGATCAAGGGCTCTGACCCCTTGATCGCCGTCAGTACAGATATACCGACATGCCCGGCGTCAGGTTCGGCGTAATCGCGCGCAAGTCCTGCGTCCGTGCCCGAATCGCTCCCGGCAGCACGTAGGACGAATCGCGCAACGGTCCCTCAGTGGGGTGGCTGTAGATCACCGCGCCACCCGACAGCACGATCGCACCCGGACCCAGCGCGCCGACCACCATTCTGTCCTCGGGCACGGGGAGACCGCGATCGACGTACACCCACTTCGGGATCTCCCATCGATCCTTCGCGCCGAGGACCCGCTCGACGGTCCTCGCGCCTCGGGGGGCCACGATCTTCAGCGTGTCAGGTCCCCTACCGACCCGCTTCTCGGGGCCGACGTCGACGGGCATCTCGCGCAGCAACGCTCCTTCGCGCTCGAGGTACATCACGCCGCTGTCCACGGCGACGGAGATGTGTAGGTCCCGATCGATATTCGCCTGGCGGCGCATGAGCTCGAGCGCGACCCGCATGCGGTTCTGCTCGGCAGCGAGCACCATGTCGGTCTTGCGCCGTTCCTGGTCGGTCATGCCGGCACGAAGCCGCGCCGTTTCCCGCGAATACCGAACGCGCTGATAAACGAGCCACCCGTCGATCGCGATCATCGACACGAGGACCACGAGCAGGACCGAAACGATGCCCGGGTACGCAAGTCGGAATTCGCGCCAGCTCTGACGGCGGCGTTCAACCGGCTGGGTCACTTGCGGGGAGTAATGGTCAACAGATCGAGGATGGGCACGCCAACAAGGTCGCTTCGTCCCGTACGAACTCGCGCGGTGACCATCGCCTGCGACAGCTCCGGAATGGACTTCGCCGTCACCAAGAGCGACGGCGGCACCACGAGGTACAGAAGCGCGTTCTCCTCGTAGGGGCCGCGCGCGAGCAGATAGGTCTCGTCAGGCGCCAGGTCCTTGCGAAGGACGTCCGCCTTCTGCGTTGCCAGGATCTGGACACTCCAGCGCACGAGCTTCCCGCGCGTGCCAACGGGATCGGCCCGAAGGTCGGCGGCGCTCACACTCGTGCGGATCGATGTGTCCGCCGGCGCCAGTTCGCTCTCAGGCACCCAGCCCTCGAGGCGTACGCGTACCCAACCGCGATCGCGCGCGAGCGGCGTAAGCGTGGTTCCCTGGGCGACCGTCGCGAGCGCCTTCGCGTCGGGCGCGGCGCGCAACGCGACATTGGCAGTCGGCACGAGCGCGCTGTCGGCAATCGTCGCGGCTGCCGCCGGCGCGGTCGACGTCGCGCCGGCGCGTATGACTGCCGCCGGTGGCGAAGATTCGTGAGCGGGCGCCGCGCTCGACCGTGGTGCCGAGGCGGCTGCAGCCACGTCACCACCACTCGCCTTCCGCGCAGAGCCGCTCGACTTGGCCGAGGCCGTGGCGTGCCGGTCCGCGCTGAGCGAGCGTGCGCTTTCCGTGGAGGGACGGTCGAGTGAGGACTTCAGAATCCACCCGTCGCGCGAAACCTTGGCCCATCCGGCCGGCGCGCTCGCCGACGCTACGGCGACGGTGGTCCCGGCATCGAGCGAGGCGACACTGCGGGCGGTGCTCGCCCCGCGCACCCGGACAACAGCGGCGCGGCTGCCGACACGTGGCGCCGAATTACCTCGCTGCGCCGAAAGCCGCGTCCGCTCGACGAACCCGTCTATTGTGACCTTGGCGTAGGCGCCGCGAGTCTCGAGCACGCGAAGCGACGTCCCGGGATGAATGCTGCCAATCGCCTTGCCACTGGGGGACGCCAGCACTGCGGCGGGCGTCGTGACCAGGCGCGACTGAGCCTGTCCGGGCGTCGCGAGCCCGAGCAACAACGGAATGACGGAAAATCGCAGCACGAACTGACCCACTGGGGTAGAAGGGCGCATCGCTGGTTGGTCCATGTGTGCCCGAATACATTCCACCGGACGTGCCCACCGCCGTTCTCGAGCGGGTTTACGGAAATCTTCCGGCAAACGTAATTCAGAACAAGCCAAGTACCGCCGAATGTCGAATGATCAGCACCGACCCGTCGTCCTCGTAGTCCTCGATGGGTGGGGCTACCGCGAGGAGCGAGAGGGCAACGCGATTCGGATGGCCCGCGTGCCCACCTGGGACCGCCTCTGGTCGCGCGCACCACGTACCCTTCTCGACGCCTCGGGGCTAGCTGTTGGACTGCCCGAGGGGCAGATGGGAAACAGTGAAGTCGGCCATCTCAATCTCGGTGCCGGCAGGGTAGTGATGCAGGACATCGTGCGCATCGACCTGTCGATCCGCGATGGCTCGTTTCTACGGATTGCCGCGTTCACCGAGGCCGCCGCGTACGTCCGAAAGACCGGCGGGACACTCCACCTCATGGGGCTCATCGGCGATGGCGGAGTCCACGCGGTGGATCGTCACCTGTTCGCGCTGTTCGATCTCGCGGAGAAGCTGCGGGTTCCGCGCACGGCGCTGCACGCCCTGCTCGACGGCCGCGATACGCTCCCGAAATCGGCGCTCGGGTTCATGCAGCAGACGATCGCACGCGCCTCAGGCCGCGCGATCGTAGCGAGCCTGGGCGGCCGGTATTTCGGCATGGACCGCGACAAGCGCTGGGACCGCACGAAGCTCTGGTACGACGCGGCAGTGCTTGGCGTGGGTCCGGAGGCCACCGATCCCGTCGCCGCCATTCGCGACGCGTACGAGCGTGGTGAGACCGACGAGTTCATCAGGCCGATGGTGGTGGTCGAGCATGGGCAGCCCATCGCGCCGTTCGGCGAAGGCGACGCGCTCGTCTGCTTCAACTTCCGGTCGGATCGCATGCGCCAGATCGTGCGTGCGCTGACGGATACCGCGTTCGAAGGCTTCGCGACGTCGCATCCGAAGGTGCCGGTCGCGACCATGACGTCGTACGACCAGACGTTCACGGTGCCCGTTGCCTTTGCACCACAATCGATGGCTCGCATCGTCGCCGAGACGCTCGCCGAGCACGGCCTAACGTCTCTCAGGACCGCCGAGACGGAGAAATACGCGCACGTCACGTACTTCTTCAACGGCGGCATCGAGGTGCCGTACGCCGGCGAGGAGCGGATCCTCGTGCCGAGTCAGAAGGTCGCCACGTACGACCTGATGCCGGAGATGAGCGCGCCAGGGATCACCGACGTCCTGTGCAAGGCGATCGAGACGAAGTCGCACGATTTCGTGCTTTGCAACTACGCGAACGGCGACATGGTCGGGCATACCGGGTCCATCCCTGCGACGCTCAAGGCCGTGGAGACCGTGGACGAGTGCCTAACGCGCGTCGTCGCTTCGGCCGACCGGGCCGGCGCGCGTCTGCTGATCACGGCGGACCACGGCAACTGCGAGCAGATGATCGATCCGGCAACCGGTGGCCCGCACACGGCGCACACGACGAACCCGGTCCCGTTCCTCGTCGTAGACCCCGCCAGTGGCGACGAGGAGCTGCGCGGCGGCGGAGCGTTGTGCGACGTCGGGCCAACGATTCTTCGGATGCTCGGGATCGAGCAGCCGGAGGAGATGACCGGAACAGACCTCAGACTCTCTGGAGTAAGCGCGTGAACGTTCGGATGTGGGTAGGTACGCTGGCGTCGATGATCATCGCGCCAGCGCTTTCGGCGCAGATCGGGCACGTTCCCCAAAGCAGCCCGTATATCGACCTGGAATTCCGTCAGGAATTCACGGTGTTCGGTGGGTACTACAACGCGGGCAGCGACAAGGCGGGAGTCGCCCCCGGCAACGGTCCGATGTTAGGCGCGCGTTACGACCTTCGGATCGGCGGCCCCGCGTCGTTGACGACGAAATTCCAATATGTCTCGTCCTCGCGGACGATCATCGACCCGCGTCGGCCCGAGGAGACGCGCGTGGTGGAAGCGAACGCGTCGTGGCCGCTCTACCTCATGGACGTCGGCGTGTCGGTCAACCTCACGGGGCAGCGGAGCTATCGCCGGATCGTGCCGTTCGTGAACGGCGGCATCGGCGTCGCGACCGACTTCAAGAGTGGGGCGGATGTGGGGGCGTGGCGATTCGGCACCCCGTTTGCGTTCAACCTCGGGGGCGGCGTAAAATGGGTGTCGTCGGGGAATCTGCAATTTCGCGCCGACTTCTCCGATCAGTTGTATCAGATCAAGTACCCGAACTCGTACTATGTGCCGGCCAGTGACGGCTCGGTTGTGCTGACCCAGCGCCAATCGACGAGTGACTGGACGAACAACCTCGGGTTCTCGTTCGGTGTTTCGTATCTGTTCTTTCGGTAACGGCGCTGCCCTGCCGGGCACGCCGGGTCGGGACGGCGGTGAGGTGACACATGGCCCGTGATTTCGAGAACATCGACGACGTCGACGATCTGGATGACAACGAGCTGAGACAACTCGTTCGCGATCGTCTGGCCGAGCATCGCGGGCTCGACCTGGGTGACATCACCGTGACTGTTCACGACCATGTCGTCGCGCTCGATGGACGCGTCGGGACGGATGGCGAACGGCGCGTGGCCGAGCGGATCGTGACCGACACCCTTGGCCTGAGCAACGTACAGAACAACCTCATCGTCGACTCGCTGCGTCGCGCCGAAAGTCCGGAGGCGGTGGACGACCATATAGCGGACGAAGACGAGCACTCGGGACTCCTGCTCGGGGATCGGCCTGTCCCGCTCAGTCGTGAGTCGGAGCACCTCGAGGAGGATCTCGACTCGCGGCTGTTCGGCACGAGCGATGTGGGGAACGCGATTCAGAACGGCACCGCATGGATTCCGCCGTCCTCGCCGACGCAGGAAGGAATCGAGGGCGAGGAAGACAAGCCGATCGACGACGCGGACAGGGACTCGTACTGAGCTGTCATCCTGAGCGAAGCGAAGGATCCTCAGGTTCCCGACAGAGCCCTTTGACGGGACGATGAAGATCCTTCGGCTGACGCCTCAGGATGACGACGCGCTCATGACAACCTACCTGACGCGTCGAGTCACGTTCGACGCCACGCACCGGTATTGGCGGTCGGACTGGAGCGACGACGAGAACCGGCGCGCGTTCGGGTTGTGGGCCACGCCGAAGTTTCATGGTCACGAGTATGTCTGTGACGTCACGGTAACAGGCGACGTCGATCGCGTGACCGGCATGATCGTCGATCTCGCCTCGCTCGATCGCGTCCTGCAAGCGGAAGTGCGCGATCGCTTCGCCAGTCGCGAGATCAACCTCGACGTCCCGGAGTTCACGGACGGGCGACTCGTGCCGACGTGTGAGAATCTCGCGCGGTTCATCGCGGAGTGCGTCCAGGGAGCGCTGGGCCGCTCGGCAACGGTGACGGCGGTACGCGTCGCCGAAGACGAGACGATCAGCGCCACTCACCGGCCGGGCGAAGGCGAAACGCACGGGCGGTGACGCGCGGACACTTGCCGTCGTTCGAACCGCCGAAAGATTTCTCGGTATGAGCGATCTGACCGACACGAACGTTCCTGCCGGACTGCCGGCTGACATTCGACTCGACGCGGTTGAAGAAGCGGCGGTCTGGCTGGAGCTGAACGGCGCACCGGCGGTTACATGGATGTGCACGCCCGAACGGCTCGACGAGCTCGTGGTGGGCTGGCTCTTCGGCGAAGGCTACATCGACAAGCAGTCCGAGATCGTGCGCATGCGGCCGTGCACCTCGGAGCTCGGGTTCTGGGTCGAGGTGCCGCTCGACAAGTACAGTGCGGTCGAGCGTGCGGAGCGCCGCCGGGTGCTCGCCTCCGGCTGCGGCGCCGTGACGACGATTCTCGGATCGATGAGCGACGTCCCTCGCCGTCGCTCGCCCAGTCCGGAGCTCGATACGCCGACGCTGCGCAAGCTGTTCAAGGAGCTGTTCGCGCGCGGTGATCGTTACAAGGACACGGGCGGCATCCACGCCGCCGCACTCACCGACGGCCAGACGCTGCTCTACCACGCGGAGGACATCGGCCGCCACAACGCGGTGGACAAGGTGCTCGGCGCCGCGGTGCTCGATGATCGATCACCCGAAGACCTGATCCTTCTCGTGACAGGTCGGATCTCGGGTGAACTGGCATTCAAGGCCGCGCGAGCGCGAATCTCCGCAGTCGCCACGCCGTCCATCCCCTCGACGATCGCCGTGGACATTGCGAAAGCAGCGCGGATGGTCTTGATCGGGCGGGCAGTGAGCGGACACCCACAACTGCATCGGGGATCGGGAGTCGCGGGAGACGGGAGACGGGAGACGGGAGACGCTAACCCGGAACCGGATTCCAGGTGACGGTTACGGGTGTGGTGCTCGCGGGTGGACTCTCCACTCGTTATGCGGGCAGGCCGAAGGGGCTCGAGCTCGTGCATGGCGTTCGCATCATCGATCGCGTGCGTGCCGCGCTCGAGCCCGTCGTCGACGACCTGCTGCTGATTGCGAACGACGACGCCGCAGGGGCGTGGCTTCCGGGCGTGAGGTGGGAGCGCGATGTGCTGCGTGACGTCGGCAGTGTGGCGGGAATCCACGCGGCGCTCGTTCATGCCGCATCGCCGGTGCTCGTGGTCGCGTGGGACATGCCGTTCGTGCCGACGGCGCTCCTCTCGGCGTTGCGCGATGCGGGGCATGACGCGGATGTGGCAGTTCCCGAGAGCGATTCCCGGCGGGGACTCGAGCCGCTGTGCGCGTTCTACACGCCGGCATGCGTGCCGGCGATCGAGCGGCGTCTAGCGGCGGGCGATCGGCGCGTGATCGGGTTTTACGACGATGTCCGGGTCTCTCGACTCGGTGCCGACCAGGTCGCGCGCTTCGGAGACCCCGCCCTCCTCTTCATGAACATCAACACGCCCGAGGAGCGGATCCTCGCGGAGGCCCATGGCGCGTCCACCGATGGTGGCCGTGATCGGCAAGAAGCATAGCGGGAAGACGACCTTGACCGTGCGGCTCTGCGCCGAGCTCCATCGTCGCGGTCGCCGGGTGATGACGATCAAGCACGGATCGCACACGTTCAACATCGACCCGTCGACGACCGACACGTATCGCCACTATCACGAGGGGAACGCGGAACGCGTCGCGATGGCGGCGCCCGACAAGTTCGCGCTGATCGTGCGCTGGAACGATGAGCTCGAACCCGAGGACATTGCAGCTCGCCACATGAGCGACGCGGATATCGTGGTCTGCGAGGGATTCAAGCGTTCGCGGCTCCCGAAGATCGAGGTCTTTCGCGAAGCGGCGCACCGCACGCCGCTCTACGATCCGGCCGACGATTCGGCGCGTGACTATCTTGCCATCGTCGCGGACAGCGAGGTTCCCGGCGCGACCGTTCCCGTCATACGCTTCGAGGATGCAACGTGGCTCCATACTCTTGCCGACCTCGTGGAGCAGCACATCATGACCCATCGAGACCGCTAGCGTGCCGATGTCCCGAGGAGATTACCGAATGACGCGACCCGAGCTCCTGGCTCGCCAACCGTTCAACGCGGGGTGGCACCGCACCGTCGGGGCAACCGGTGTCGCGTTAGGCGCCGTGGTGCTCTCCGCCTGCGCGTCCGGCGGAATGGGACGGTCAGGCAGTGCGCCAGGGAGCCGCGTCGAGCTCCGGCAGGCGATCGACTCGATGGTCGCGCAACCGAAGTTCAGCAACGCGCACTGGGGCATCCTGATCGTGGACCCGGACCACGGTGACACGCTCTACTCGCGCAACGCCGGCAAGCTGTTCATGCCGGCGTCGAATCAGAAGCTCGTCACGGGGTCCGTTGCGCTCACGCTGCTGGGTCCCGACTACCAGTTTCGCACGGCGTACGCGGCACGAGGACAGGTGGAGGGCGGCGTCCTGCGCGGCGATCTCGTCGTCATCGGGCGCGGCGATCCGTCCATGAGCGACCACATGCGCGGCGACGTCATGCAGGCACTGAAAGCCGTGCCCGATTCGCTCCGCGCGCACGACGTCCGGTACGTGTCAGGGCGGCTGCTCCGCTCGGGCGATGCGTTCCCCGATGCGTGGCACGGGTTCGGCTGGGGATGGGACGACTTCGACTTCGCGTACTCCGCCGGTGTCGATGAGCTCTTCTTCAACGAAGGGATGTTTCAAGTCACGCTGCGCGGCAGCTCGCGAGAGGGAGCGCGCGCCGCGACATCCGTGCGCCCGGACATCGGGTATCCGTCGCTCCGCGCGCTGGTGACGACTGTACGGCGTCCGGATTCCGTGCGCGCTGCGGACGGTACGATGCGCCTGCCGCGTTTGCGCTCGCCATCGGCATCGATGGACAGCGCGACCAATGTCGTGACCGTCACGGGAGAGATCTATGCGAACGATTCGACTACGCTCGACGTCGCCTACCGCGACCCCGGCCTCGCGTACCTGTACGCCATCCGAAAGACGCTTGCCGATCAGGCGCTCACGGTCGAGGGTGGGCTCGATCCCCGGCCGCCGCGAGACACGGCGACGCACCTCGACACACTGTTCGTGACGAAGTCGCCTCCGCTCCGCGAGATCCTTCCGGCTCTGGAAAAACCGTCACAGAACCAGATCGCCGAAATCCTGTTCAAGACGCTGGGCCTCGAGCAAACGGGCACCGGGACCGCCGACAGTGCCAGAGCGGTGGTCGAGCGGCAGCTCGCTGCGTGGGGAATCGCGCCGACGTCGTTTGCGGTGCGCGACGGAAGCGGGCTCTCGCGGCATGACTACATCGCGCCCGACGCGATCGTTCGCATTCTCGACGCCATGCGCAAGAGTCCGAACTTCGCTCTGTTCCGCGACGCGCTCCCGCTTGCGGGAGTGGACGGCACCATCGCGAGTCGCATGCGCGGCACCGCCGCGGCCGGAAACGTGCACGCCAAGACCGGGTTCGTGGACAAGGCACGCTCGCTCTCGGGATATGTGACGACCGCGAACGGCCGCGTGCTCATCTTCAGCCTGCTGTGCAACAACTGGACGACGACCTCCCGCGAAGTGGACGAGGTAGCCGACGCCATCGCCATTCGGCTCGCCGGTCTCACCGGTCACTGATGCTGACAGTTCCCGAAGCGAGCGCGAGGATCCTCGAGCACGTCACGCCGCTGCCTGTCGAGCGAGTGCCGCTGCTCGACGCGTTAGGCAGGGTGCTGTCGGAATCGGTCCGCGCGCCGATGACGCTGCCGGCGTGGGACAACTCGGCAATGGATGGCTATGCGGTGCGCGCCGAGGACATCGATGCCGCCACGCCCGAGCGCCCGGTGACGCTTCGTGTGCTGGAGACAGTCGCTGCCGGACACTTCGCTACGCGACCCGTGCGCGTCGGCGACGCCATTCGCATCATGACCGGCGCGCCTCTCCCCGACGGCGCGGACACCGTCGTTCGCGTCGAGGACACCGACGGCGGAACGACTCAGGTGCTCGTGCGAAACGCGCGCGACGCACGACGTAACATCCGCCCGCGTGGCGAAGATTTTCGCGAGGGCGATGCATTGCTCGACGCCGGGGCACCGCTCGGTGCGGCGCAGCTTGGAATTCTCGCATCGATCGGGCGATCCAGCGTCGACGTCCATCGCCGGCCACGTGTCGCCATCATGGGCTCCGGCGACGAGCTCGTCGATGTCGACGGCTTTCACGAGGTACTGGCCGGCCGAAAGATCGTGTCGACCAACGGCTACACGCTGCAGGCGCTCGTGCGCGACGCCGGCGGCGAGCCGGTGAATCTCGGAGTAGCGGCTGACGATCCGGCCTCGCTGCGCGACCACCTTCGACGCGCGGCGGGCTGCGATCTCGTGCTGACATCGGCGGGCGTGTCCGTGGGCGAGTTCGACTACACCCGCGACGTCATTCAGGGGCTCGGCGCCGAGATGAAGTTCTGGCGCGTCAGGATGCGGCCGGGCGCACCGCTCGGGTTTGGTCTTCTTGGCTCGACACCGTGGATCGGGCTGCCGGGGAATCCGGTGTCCGCGATGGTCACGTTCGAGCTCTTCGTTCGACCCGTCCTGCGGCGTATGCTCGGGCATGCGCAACTGTTCCGGCGACCGATTCCGGTCGTCCTTGAGGAACGGGTAACCATCGGCGCGAAGCTCACGCACTTCCTGCGCGCGGTCGTCAGCAGCGGCCACGACGGAACGGTGACGGCACGTCTCACCGGGCCGCAGGGCTCCGGTATCCTGACGTCCATGTCGCGGGCGAACGCGCTGCTGGTGGTTCCCGAGGATCGACCCGTGGTGGAGGCCGGCGAAACGCTGCACGCGTTGCCGCTCGGCGACGCCGCGGGCCTAACGACACAGTTTGCGCTCTAATGGCGATCGTCCCGGCTGCCCCCGTACTGTCCGCCGAAGCCACTGCCCTGGTGACCCAAACGCTCGGGGAGCTAGGTGCCCAGTTCGACATCGTCCGCACGGACATCGTGATCGCGGGCCGCGAGGTGCACATCCACCACCCGCGCAACGCCGACGACCTGATCGACGAGCAGGCGTTCGCGGACGACGAGCGACTCCCCTACTGGGCGGACGTGTGGCCTTCCGCACGCGTGCTCGCCGAGCGCGTCGCGACGATGCCAGTGGATGATCGTCGATTCCTGGAGCTCGGCTGCGGCGCCGGTCTCGTATCGGTCGCCGCGGCGATCGCGGGCTTCGACGTCACGGCGACGGATTATTACGACGAAGCGCTGCGCTTCACGGCGCTCAACGTGCTGGTGAACACCGGAGCGCTGATCGACACCCGCATCGGTGACTGGCGTCGCTTCCCGCATGACATTGGACGGTTCGAGCTCGTCGTCGCGTCGGACGTGCTGTACGAGCAGGCGCATGCTGGCTTGATTGCCGGCGTACTCGACCGAACGCTGACCGCGCGCGGTTCGGCGATGATCGCGGACCCGGGACGAGTCGCCGCACCGAGGTTCGTGGATGAGTGCAAGGAGCGCGGAATGCCGGCGGCGATTCTCGATCGCGTGCCGTTCGAGGCAGGCAACATCCGCCAGACGATCGATCTGTACGAGGTCCGCCGGCGCTAGCGCCGGGACGAGCACCGGTTTCAGGTCACATGGCGACTACGGCGGAGGTCGCACGCCGGTCCTTTACCCAGGCCTGGCGTGGGGCGTCATGGGTAGAGGTGGCTCGCACTACGTCCCAGTCCCTTCCCGCATGGCGGTCAGCTTCAAGTATGGCGCAGAAGCCTTTGCCATGGCCGGCATCGCCTACGCCCTGATCAAGTGGGTCGGCCGCAACTTGCGGTCGCTCGTGTCCGACTCGCGCGTCGAGGAGGCGCACATCGAAGCGCTTGCCGCCTCGATGCCGTCCGCGGCCGCAGACGCACTCGTCAGGCAGGGCATCGTTTCGGCCGAGGACCTCGCCCGGATGACACCTCGCGAACGTGAGTTCCTCGCGGCCGCGGCCGGGCGTAAGGTCGACGCGGCTGATCGGAACCGGTCGCATCAGGCGACGCCGAGGTCGTCCGAGGCCATTGGCTCCGCCATGAGCGCCCGAAGTTCGGCGGCGGCGCCGCGACTCCACCTCATCACACCGTCACGCCCGGCGCTGGGGATCAGCGTGCATTGTCCGGGGTGCGGGATCGCCGTGGACCGTGAGGCGCTGCAGCGCTACGGGACGACCACGTGCCCGCGCTGCAAGCGATCCATCTCGGCGCACATCCAGCGCGGGCGCCTAACGGTGATTGTGGAGGAGACGCCCGAGGAGGCGGAGCACCGCAGACGGCTGGACGGAGGCAATGACCGATTACCGCTCTAGCTGGCCGGCTACGACCTCGGCGATGTCGTAGACGGGCACCTCGCTCCCCAGCGCCTTCGCACCATCCGAGATCATCGTCATGCAGAACGGGCAGGCCACGGCCAGCGCGTTCGCGCCGGTGCCCAGGAGCTCCTCTGTGCGCTCGACGTTGATGCGCTTCCCGACGCGCTCCTCCATCCACATGCGACCGCCACCAGCGCCGCAGCAGAGTCCCCGGCTGCGATTTCGCGGCGCCTCGGCCACCGTGACCACCGGCAGCGCGCGTCTGAGCGTCTCGCGCGGCGCGTCGTACACATCGTTGTAGCGACCCAGGTAGCAGCTGTCGTGATAGGCGACCACGAGCTGCTTGCTGTTGTCGCTGCGCAACGGAACGAGATCCTGCTCGAGGAGCCGCTCGATGTAGGTGGAGTGATGTATGACCTCGTAGTGCCCGCCCAGCTGCGGGTATTCGTTGCCGATCTGGTGGAAGCAGTGCGGGCACGTCGTGACGATCGTCGTGACGTGATAGCGATCGAGCGTTTCGATCGCCTGGCGCGCGAGCATCTGGTAGAGGTACTCGTTCCCCATGCGTCGCGCCGGATCGCCGTTACATGACTCTTCCTGCGCCAGGATCGCGAACCGGATGCCCGCGGCCTCGAGGATTCGTGCGAAGGCGACGGCAATCTTCTTCGCGCGATCGTCGAAGGAGGCCATGCATCCGACCCAGAACAACACGTCGGGCCGCTCGTTGCGCTCGGCGAATTCGGCCATCGTCGTGACACCGAGGCCGTCAGCCCAGCGGCCGCGATCCGCCGGCTGGAACTTCCACGGCGCGCCGTTCCGCTCCAGCGCCTCGAACGCAGGCTGGATCTCCTCGGGAAATCGGGACTCGGTGAGCACCAGGTTGCGCCGCAGCTCATTGATCACGTCGAGCTGATCGATCGAGACCGGACACTCCTGTACGCATGCGCGACACGACGTGCACGCCCACAGCTCGTCTTCGGTGATGTAGCTGTCGAGCAGCCGGTGGCTGGTGCGTTCGGCGACCGTTACGCCGCCAGCGTCGTCGCCTTCACCGGCCGCGAGCGCGGCGTGCGCGGCCTCGGCCCGGTCGCCCACCACCAGCGGCGCGAGCTCCATGGTGCGTTGCCTGACGTTGACGACGATCTTGCGTGGACTCAGCGGCTTTCCCGTGATGTTCGCCGGACACGCGGCAGTGCACCGCCCGCACTCCGTGCACGAATAGCCGTCGAGCAGGTTCTTCCAGGACAGCTCCTTCACGTCGGCCGCGCCGAACGTCTCCAGTCCCTCGGCCTCGAGGTCCATCGGGCGCATGACGCCGACCTGCCCGGGGCCGCTCGTGTTCGAGAAGAACGTGTTAGGCAGTGACGTGATGACGTGGAGATGCTTCGAGTACGGCAGATAGTTGAGGAAGGCCAGCAGCAGCAGCGCGTGGATCCATGTGCTGGCGGCTGCGATCGCGCCCGCGGTGCCGAGCGGCACGCGGCCGAAGATCATCGCCAAAACGCTGGAGATCGGCTGGAATGCGGCCGAATGGCGCGCCTCCACCACGCGCTCGAACGTCGCGCTCAGAAAGAGCGTCACCATGAGCGCCGCGATCATCGAGAGGATGAAGACCGCGTCGCCGGAGTGGACCTTGTCGCCCTGAAGTCGCCTCGGCTTGATGACGAGCCGGCGATACAGCAGCACGGCGACGGCGGCGAGCACGAGCCCCGCGAAGAGCTCCTGCGAGAGGAGAAACAGTCCGTGCACGGGCGTCGGAAGCATCCGGTCGAATCCGAATGCCGGGAAGACACCACGCGCGAGAATCTCGATCGACCCGAGCGTGAGGACGATGAAGCCCCAGAACACGGACGCGTGGAGCACGCCAGCGAACGGATCACGGAGGATCTTCGACTGACCGATCCCGATGACGACGACGTTGCGGAGTCGCGTCCATGGGTGATCTGTGCGCCGCTCGTCGTGACCGATCCTGAGGTAGCGGACGAGGCGTTGCGCGTTGTACGAGAAGAAGCCGAGCGCCGCGACGAGAACGAGGAGGAAGACTACGTTCTGGGTCATGGGCAGAACGTAATGGGGACTGGGGACTGGGGACTAGGGACTCGGCCGGGATGCCTCTACCGCAGCTCAAGTCTCCGCGCGCGTAGAAGCGTCCCGGCCGAGTCCCGGTCCCCAGTCCCGATGTCCCCAGCTAATGTCCCTTCGCCGCCTTCACCGCCGCCGTCAACGCAGGAACGATCTCGAGCACGTCGCCGACGATCCCGTAATCGGCCACCTTGAAGATCGGCGCCTCGGGATCCTTGTTGATCGCCACGATCGTCTTCGACGTGCGCATGCCGGCGAGGTGCTGGATCGCACCGGAGATCCCGACCGCGACATACAGATTCGGGCTCACCTGCCGACCCGTCTGTCCGATCTGATCGCTGTGCGGTCGCCAGCCATCGTCCGTGACCGCGCGGGTCGCGCCAACGGCCGCGTTGCCGAACGCCGCCGCGAGGTCTTCCACGAGCTTGAAGTTCTCCGCCGCCTTGAGCCCCCTTCCGCCGCTCACGATGACCGGCGCGTCACCCAGGTCGAGCTTCGCCGTGTTGCCGGCGATCGTCTGCGTCACCTTGACGCGCGACGACGCCGGATCGCCGACCGGCGCGGCGGTCTCGACGCGTGCGCTGCGCTGGTTCTCGGCTGGCGTCACCGCGCCCGGACGCATCGACACAACCGCGGGATTCGCCGCCAGCGTGACGGTCGCGATGACCTTGCCTGTGTTGACGGGATGCGTGCCCATGACGTTGTCGCCGTCGAGGCGAACCGTCGTTAGGTCGGCGGCTAGCGGGACGCCCAGCTTGCCGGCCACGCGCGGCGCGAGATCCTTGCCCTGAGCCGAGGCGACCAGCGCGACGGCGCGACATCCGGCGGCCTTGGCGCGATCGGCAAGGAATGCGGCCAGCGCCTCGGGGTTGTAGTCTGCGAACGTCGGATGCTCGACCACCGTGACGACGTCCGCCCCGAACCTGCCTAACGCGTCCGCCTTGGCGGCAACGCCCGCCGCACCCGCGATCACGGCGTGGACTTCCCCACCTGCCGCGTCGGCCAGCGCGCGCGCGACCGTCACTGCCTCGTAGGCGACCTTTCGCAGGTCGCCACCACGCGACTCGGCGAACGCCAGGACGTTGTTGGCCATCAGAGAACCTTCGCCTCGGTCTGCAGAAGTCGAACGAGCTCGGGCACCGCGGCGACCCCTTCGCCGAGAATG
>Ga0075434_100001646_pt1 | contig 19020 bp, 18 predicted proteins | sample RhiMethybrSRZTD3_FD_75298 | JGI IMG/M metagenome (GOLD analysis project Ga0075434, IMG submission 75298) | Populus rhizosphere microbial communities from Tennessee, USA - Rhizosphere MetaG P. TD hybrid SRZTD3 | ecosystem: Host-associated > Plants > Roots > Rhizosphere > Soil | place: USA... | reverse complement strand
CCAGCGCGTGCGCGCGCGCCGCCTCGACTCGGCGCACGACGCGCCCGCCCGGCACCGGCACGCCGGCGGCCTGCAGCACGGATTTGGCACGCTGCTTATGCATGGCCAAGGCGGAGGCCAGCACGCCGGAATGCGTATAGGGCAGCCCCAACACCTCCAACAGGCCTTGCACGCAACCATCCTCACCCCAGCGCCCGTGCAGGGCGTTGAAGCACACCTCCGGCCTCGCTTGGCCCAGCTGTTCGCCGAGGTTGCGCTGCGCGTCGATGCGTGTGACGCGATAGCCCGCCTGTTCCAGCGCGTCGGCGCAGGCCTTGCCCGAGCGCAGGCTCACCTCGCGCTCCGCCGAGAAGCCCCCGAGCAGCACCGCCACGTGCTGGAATCGGCGGACGGGGCTGGTCATGGTGCAAGCGCCTTGGCCAAAGCCTCTCCGATCGGCCGCCCCCCGCTGGGAAGCCCTTGGCGAATGATCTCCCAGTGTAAGGTGACGCCGCAGGCGGCCAAAACCCGCGCGCGCACGGTTTCGCCCAGCCGCTCGATGTCCTCAGCTGTGGCGGCGCCGCCGTTGATGAGAAAGTTGCAGTGCATCTCCGACACCTTCGCTCCCCCGACGCTGAGGCCGCGACAGCCGGCCTGGTCGATCAGTTGCCAGGCGCGCGCCGCGGTGGGGTTCTTGAAGGTGGAGCCGCCGGTGCGCTCCTTGATCGGCTGGTGCGCCTCGCGGTAGTCGGCGACCTCGGCCATCTCTTGGAGAATCTCGGCCGAACTGCCGGGGCACCCCTGATAGAGGGCTTCGGTGAAAATCCAGTCGTCGGGCACACCGCAATGACGGTAGCTGAGGTTGAGGTCGGCGGCGGCCAAGACGTGCTGGCGCCCTTGCCGATCGACGGCGCTGGCCGCGCGGATGACGTCGCGGGTCTCGCGGCCATGCGCCCCTGCATTCATGCGCAGTGCCCCGCCAATCGAGCCAGGAATGCCGCGATAGAAGGCTAGGCCAGCGATGGCGGCATCGGCGGCCGCGCGCGCCAGTTTCACGTCGGGAACGGCGGCGCCTACCCGGATGTGCGCATCCGCTTCGACCTGTGTGTCGGCAAAGCCGCGCCCGAGGCGAATGACGACGCCTGGCACGCCGCCGTCGCGCACCAGCAAGTTCGAGCCAAGCCCCAACACGAAGGTCGGGATCGAGGCCGGCAAGCGGGAAAGAAAGTAGGCGAGGTCGGCGGCATCCGCCGGGCTGAAGAGGACCTCCGCCGGCCCACCGACCCGAAACCAGGTGAGGTCGGCCAGGCGGACATTACCCATCAGGCGGCCCCGGAGCGCGGGCATCTCGGCGGCAAGCCTGGCGCTGAGGTCGGGCAACGTCACGCGACACCTCCGGCCCCAACCGGCTCGGCCGCCAGCCACTGCGGCAAGGCATGCGCCCACTCCGTGCTATTTCCCGCACCCAGGCACACCACCGTGTCGCCGGCACGGGCGGCAAATCTCAACGCGGCTGGCAGGTCCCGCTCGCTGCCGACCGTCGCGACGGAACGGTGCCCGGTGGCGCGCACCCGCTCGGCCAGCGCGGTGTGATCGACGCCGTCGATGGGCAGTTCGCCCGCCGAATAGAGCGGCGTCAGGATGACGCTATCGGCATCCTTGAAGCAGCTGGCAAACTCATCGAAAAGATCGCGCACGCGCGTATAGCGATGCGGCTCGACGATCGCAATCACCCGCCCCTTGGCGCCGGCGCGCGCGGCTTTCAGAACGGCGGCGATCTCGACGGGATGATGGCCATAGTCATCGTAGATGGCGATGCCGTTCCAGCTGCCCGTCGGCTGGAAGCGGCGCTTGACGCCCGCAAAGGAGGCGATCGCGGCCCTGATGGTGTCGTCGGGGATGCCCGCTTCGCTAGCGGCCGCGATGGCGGCCAAGGCGTTGAGCGCGTTGTGCTGGCCGGGGATCGGTACCGACCAGCCCCGAAGCGAACGCGCGCCGCCGGTGACGCGGCTCCCAAGATCGGCATCGAACACCGTGTGGGCGCCTTCGACCCGCGCCTGCTGCAAGAGGAGGTCGGCCCCGGGGTGTGTGCCATAGGTCAACAGCCGCCGCCCGTTGCGCCGCAATTCCAGCTGCTCGAGCATGTCGCGCACAACAGGATGGTCGATGCAGGCCACCGCCAACCCGTAGAAGGGAATGTTGCGCAAAAAGGTGGCGAATTGCTGATGCATGTTCTCGACGGTCTTGAAGTAGTCGAGATGCTCGGGATCGATGTTGGTGACAATGCCGATTTGAGTCGGGATCTTGATAAAGGTACCGTCGGACTCATCGGCTTCCACGATCATCCACTGACCATCGCCGAGGCGCGCATTGGAACCCCAGTCGTTGACGATGCCGCCGGTGATGACCGTTGGGTCCTTGCCGCCGGCCCGAAACAGATGCGCGATCAGGGAGGTCGTCGTGGTTTTGCCGTGCGTGCCGGTCACCGCGACGGTGGCGTAGAGCCGCATGAGCTCGGCCAGCATCTCGGCGCGACCGATGATGGGCAGCCCCTTGGCGCGAGCCGCCTCGAGTTCGACGTTGCCGGCCTTCACGGCGGTGGAGACGACGACGTACTTGGCACCCACCAGATTGACGACGTCATGGCCGACGAACACGCGAATGCCCTTGGCGCGCAGGCGCTTGACGTTGGCGCTCTCTTTCTGGTCGCTGCCTTGGGCAATATAGCCCTTGGCGTGCAGAATTTCGGCGATGGCACTCATGCCGATACCGCCGATGCCGACAATATGCACGGTGCCGATCTTGGCAGGCATCTGCATTGAACTCTTCCTTCCTGCCGCCCGTTTGCCGTGGTGGCTCCAAGTCCTGGCACAAGTTACGCACCGTGCCTTGGGTTCCCGATCAGCTCCTCGACCAGGTCCGCCAGACGCGCAACGGCATCCGGCCGGCCTTGCCGCTTGGCTGCGGCGGCCGCCACAGCCAAACGCGCGGGGGCTGCCATTGCCTCTGCGAGGTTGGCGGCCAGACGCTCAGGTGACAAGTCACCCTGCTCTATGCACCAGGCACCCCCCGATTCGGCAAGCCGCATCGCATTGAGCCTTTGGTCGTTATCGATGGCGTGCGGCAGCGGCACAAGAATGGCAGGCCGGCCCAAAACGGCAAGTTCGGCCACCGTGGAGGCCCCGGCACGGGCAATGACCAGGTGGGCTTGGGCCATTTCCTCGGGCAGGTTGGGAAAAAAGCTCTCAAGGTGCGCGCGCACGCCCTGCTGCTGATAGGCGGCCTTGACCCCGTCGAGGTCTTCTGCGCGGCATTGCTGGACCACGACGAGCCGGTCCCGGGCGGCGGCCGGCAGACGCGCCAACGCCGGCGGCAGGAGCTCGGAGAAGGCCCGCGCGCCCTGGCTACCCCCGAACACCAACAGGCGAAAGGGGTCGCGCGCCTCGGGCACCCGGTAGGGCTGATCGGCCCATTGCAGCACCTGCGCGCGCACGGGGTTGCCGACGTGGCGCACCATTGGGCCCCGGCCGACCTTGAGGAACTTGGTGGTCTCAAACGAGGTGGCAACGGCCGTGACGTAGGCGGCCAGGAACCGGTTGGCGCGACCGAGCACGGCATTTTGTTCGTGCAAAAGGGTGGGCAGTCCGAGCACGCGCGCGGCCACGACGGGGGCAAAGGACGGATAACCTCCAAAACCGACGACGACATGGGGTCGAAGGCGGCGAAAGAGGCCGAAGGCGCCGGCCATGCCGCGCATGAGCGTGGTACCGGTTTTGGCGGCCGCGCGCAAAGAGCGTCCCGCCAGGGTGGCGGAGGCAAGGCGATGGATCGCGCGAGCTGGAAAGTCCTCGCCATAGCGTCCACCGCGCGTATCGGTGACGAGATCGACCGTCAGGTGACGGCGACCGAGCTCCTCGGCCAGCGCAAAAGCCGGAAACAAATGGCCGCCGGTGCCCCCCGCGGCCAAAACCACCGACCTCGCCCTCACGCTCGCCATGACCGCGCCGACCCATAGGCTGCCGAGGCCATGAAATTGGGCCGCTCGAGGCTGGCCGGGTCGGCCCGGCGCCGGCCGAGGCCCAAGAGCATGCCAAGCAGGAGACCGACGCCAAGCATCGAGGAGCCACCACTCGAGATGAAGGGCAGCGTGATGCCCTTGGCCGGCGCCAATCCAACGTTGACCGCCATGTTCATGCTGGCCTGCAGCACGAAGAGGAGGGCGAGCCCTGAGCAGCTCAGGCGAACAAAGACGTCGCCCTCGCGCAACTGACGCAGCAAGACACGGCTGCCGATTAGAGCAAACAAGCCAAGGATCACAAGGCAAGCCAAGACGCCGTACTCTTCGGCGATGACGGCAAAAATGAAGTCGGTATGCGCGTCCGGCAGGGCGGTTTTCAGGGTGCCTTCGCCGGGACCCTTGCCAAGCAAGCCGCCCTCACCGAAGGAGCGTAGCGCGCGATCGGTTTGGAAGGTGTCGCCGAGCGCGGGATTAAGGAAGCGCTCCACGCGCCAGCGCACGTGCCCAAAGCCGACGTAGGCGGCAACGAGACCGGCCCCCAGCGCCGCCAACACCAGAAAGAACCACTTGAGTGGCCGGTTGGCGAGAAAGAACAGCGCGCTCCAGACCAGGCTGAGGAGCAAGGTTTGTCCGAGATCGGGCTCCAACACCAACAGGGCAGCGAACAGCAAATAGAGCGCCACAGCCGCGCTGGTGGCCGGCATATCCGGGCGCCGCTCGGCTTCGGCGAACAGCCAGGCCGACAGAATGACGAAGGCGGGTTTGGCAAATTCGCTGGGCTGGAGGGTATAGCCGCCGATGTGGAGCCAACGCCGGGCCCCGTTGATTTCCTGACCCGTCAGCAGGACGAGGAGCATGAGGGCGAGGCTCGTGCCCAGGACCAGCAGGGCGAGGCGGCGAAGCTGTACCGGCGTCAGCAGCGAGACGGCGAACATGGTTGCAAGCGCGATGGTGGCAAACAGGAAATGGCGCTCGACGAAGTAGAACGTCGGCAGGCCGCGCTTCAGCGCGATGGCGGGGCTGGCTGCGAGCGACAGCAGCATCCCCGTGCCGGCGATCACCAGCACCGTGGCCAGCAGCACCCGATCGACGCTGAACCACCATTCGGCGAGGCGGCTTCTTTCCGCGCGTGACAAGGTCATCGGCAGCCCCCCTCGCGGTCCGTGCTGACCCGCGCCATCCCCTCACCTCCCCGCTTCGACGCGCGGCAGGGCCGCGACCAGGGCTCGGAAGGCGTCGCCGCGCCGCTCGAAATTGCGAAATTGATCGTAGGAGGCGCAGGCCGGGGAGAGCAGCACGATCGGTTCCGTGCCACCGAGGCGCGCGGCGTCACGCGCGGCCGCCGCCACGGCGACTTCCAGCGTGCCGCAGCGCTCGAACGCCACCTTATTGTTGAGCGTTGCGGCAAAGGCCTGCGTGGCTTCCCCGATCAGGAAGGCCTTGCGGATGCGGGCAAAGTAGGGCTCCAGGCTGGTGATGCCTCCCTCCTTCGGCTTGCCGCCCAGAATCCAGAAGATATCGCCCGGGAAGGCGGCGAGCGCGGTTGCGGCGCTATCGGCGTTGGTGGCCTTGCTGTCGTTGATAAAGAGCGTGGCGCCGATCCTGCCCACGTCCTCGAGCCGATGCGGCAGGCCAGGGAAGGTCGGCAGCGCCGCGGCGATTTGCTCGGGCCGCACGCCAAGGTGCATGGCGGCGGCGCTGGCGGCCAAGGCGTTCTGGGCATTGTGGCGGCCGCGCAGGGCGCCAATGCCGGCGAGATCGGCGAAAGCCCCCAAGGGACCGGTCCAGGGCGCGCGAGCGATGAGCTCACTGCCAACGGCATACCAACCATGCCCGAGGCGCGATTGCGCGGAGACGAGATCGACCCAGCTGCGATTGGCGAGGCGCAGGCGTTCGGAGATGTCCTGGCACCAATCGTCATCGTCGCCGACGATGGGATGCTCGGCGCTTTCGACCACGCGGGCCTTAAGGGTCGCATAGTGCTGCATGCTGCCATGACGGTCCAGGTGATCGGGCGAGATGTTGAGGAGGATCCCGATCGTTGGCGCGAGCGAGGGCGTGAGCTCGATCTGGAAGGACGACATTTCCACGACGTGAACCCGCTCGGCCGCCGGCGGGGCGAGATCCAAGATGGCGGTGCCGATGTTGCCGCCCAGCGCCACCTCAAGGCCAGCTGACCGCAACAGGTGGGCAAGCAGCGCACTGGTCGTGGATTTGCCGTTGGTGCCGGTGACGGCGACGAAAAGGCTCGTGCCTCCGGCACGCGCGCGCTCGCGGCAGAAGAGTTCGATATCGCCGAGGATCGGCACGCCCGCCGCGCGCGCCTGGGCCACGGACCAATGCGGCTCGGGATGGGTGAGGGGAATGCCGGGGGCGAGGATGAGCGCCGCAAAGCGCGACCAATCGCTCCCCGCGAGGTCCTCGATTTCGATTTGCGCGGCCGCGCCCGCCGACCGGCTGAGCGCGTCGTCGTCCCAGGCCTTGAGCCGCGCGCCGCCGGCCAGTAGCGCGCGGGCCGCGGCCAAGCCCGAGCGCCCGAGCCCGACGAGCGCGAGGTTCTGCCCGGCAAAGCTGGTGGCCGGCGTCATGGCGCAGGCCTAGCGCTGAGGCCCGCGGCGCGCGGGGCGTGGATTTGCTTTCGCAAGGGCGCTGTCCCCTAGCGCAGTTTCAGGGTGGCGAGGCCCACCAGGGCCAGCACCACCGAAATGATCCAGAAGCGCACGACCACGGTCGATTCCTGCCATCCCTTTTGCTCGAAATGGTGGTGGAGCGGGGCCATGCGGAACACGCGCTTGCCCGTCAGCTTGTAGGACGACACCTGGATGATGACGGACAGCGTTTCCAATACGAACAGGCCCCCGACGATGGCCAGGACGATCTCGTGCTTGGTCGCCACCGCAATGGCGCCGAGCGCACCGCCCAGCGCCAAGGACCCGGTGTCGCCCATGAAGATCATGGCCGGCGGGGCATTGAACCAGAGAAAACCAAGCCCTGCCCCGATCAAGGCTCCGCAGATGACGGCCAGTTCGCCGGCACCCTGCACGTAGTGAATCTGCAGGTAGCGCGCGAAATTGGCGTTGCCGGAAAGGTAGGCAATGAGGCCAAAGGTGGCGGCCGCAATCATGACGGGAACAATGGCAAGGCCGTCGAGACCATCGGTGAGATTGACGGCGTTGCCGGCTCCCGCGATCACCAGCACGCCGAGCAGCACGAAGAAAAAGCCGAGCGGGATCACCACATTTTTGAAGAAAGGCACGGTCAGCGATGAGGAGAAGCCGGCGCTGCCCATGCGCATGACCGCCCAGGCGGCGAGCGCCGCCACCAGCACCTCGGCCAAGAACCGCAGCCGCGTCGAGAACCCGGCGGTCTGGCTGCGGGTGACCTTCAAATAGTCGTCGTAAAAGCCGATGGCACCGTAACTCAAGGTGACGAAGAGGACGATCCAGACGTAAGGGTTGGCCCAGCTGGCCCACAGCAAGGTTGAGACGGTGACGCCGGACAGGATCATCAGTCCGCCCATGGTGGGCGTGCCCTTCTTGGCCAGGTGCGACTGTGGCCCGTCTTCGCGAATGGGTTGGCCCTTGCCCTGCTTGACGCGCAACAGATCGATAATGGCCGGCCCAAACAGGAACACGAACAAGAGCGCGGTCATGATGGCGCCGCCCGTGCGAAAGGTGATGTAGCGAAAGACGTTGAGCGGCCCGATTTGATCGCTGAACTGCACCAGGGCGTAGAGCATGCGTTAGCCTCCGGACCGCACCGGACGGAACTGCGTCAGCAGCGCCGCCAGGAGCGGAGCCATGTTGCTGCCGAGCGAACCCTTGATCATAACGACATCGCCGGCGCGCACCGTCGCCAAGAGATGATCGACGAGTTCTGCCGAGGTCTCAGCCCAGGCGCCACGCTGGCCCGCGCTCAGGCTTTCCTGCAAGAGGCGCATCAGCGGCCCGCAGGCGAGAACGAGGTCGACCCCGGCGGCATCGATGGCGTCCTTGAGGCCGCGGTGCAGGTCGGGCGCAGTCTGACCCAATTCCAACATATCGCCCAGGACGGCAATCCGGCGCGGGTAGCTGTCGCGCGGTGTCGTCGCCATGCCGGCCAAGGCGGCGCGCACGGAGGCCGGGTTGGCGTTATAGCTTTCGTCGATCAGCAGAATTGAGCCCTCGGCGGTCTCCAGCGGCGTGCGCGCGCCACGGCCCGCCGGCGGGCTCACGCGGGCCAGCGCGGGCAAGCTCTTCATGATATCGACGCCCAGCGCGCTCAAAGCCGCAAGCACGGCCAGAGAATTCTTAACGTAGTGCTCGCCCGCCGCGCCCAGCCGATAGGGGAAGCGCTGCGTCCCGAAGCCCGCGATCACCGAGGAACCCTTGGGCCCGAGATCGACCTGCAGGCCACGGAAATCGGCATCCTGATGATACCCGAAGGTGACTATCCTGGCGCCGAGGGCAGCAGCACGCTCGCGCAGCAGCCTGAAATGGGGGTTGTCGCGCGGCAGGATGGCGCTGCCGCCGGGGACCAATCCCGTCAGGATCTCGGCCTTGGCCTCCGCGATCTCGGCGACAGAATTGAAGTGACCGAGGTGCACCTGCTCGACGCTGGTAATGAGGGCTTCGTGCGGCGTCACCAACGCGGCAAGCGGCGCAATCTCCCCGGCGTGGTTCATGCCGATTTCGAACACCCCATACTCGGTCTCGCGCGGCAAGCGCGCCAGTGTCAACGGTACGCCCCAATGATTGTTGTAGGATTTTTCCGCCGCGTGCGTGCGGCCGAGCTCGCTGAGGCACAGGCTCAGCATCTCCTTAGTGCCCGTCTTGCCGACGCTGCCGGTGATGGCGATGATGCGCGCGGCCGAGCGCAGGCGCGCGGCGCGAGCGATGTTGATGAGCCCCTGCAAGGGATCATCCACGCGCAGGAGCGCGGGAAAGGACCCGCTCGGCCGATACGCGCGGGCAACGATGGCCGCCACGGCCCCGGCGCGGAACGCCGCGGGCACGAACTCGTGGCCATCGCGCTTGTCGCTGAGGGCCACGAACACCTCGCCAGGGCGCAAGCTGCGGCTATCGATCGACAGGCCACGGATGGGCCAAGCCGGTTGGCCTTCCACCGTGCCTTGCGCGGCGGCCGCCAGCTCGCTCCAGGTCCACAGGGGCTCAGGCATTGAGCGGGGCCTCCGCCAGGGCAGCCCGCACCGCCTCGTGGTCGGAAAAGGGCACGATAGTGGAGCCAATGATCTGGCCCGTCTCGTGGCCTTTGCCGGCGATCAACAGTACGTCGCCGCTGCCGAGGAGCCGCACGCCAGCCTTGATCGCTTCTGCGCGGTCGCCGATTTCTCGGGCGGCCGGCGCGCCGGCCAAAATCTCGGCGCGTATGGCGGCTGCCGGCTCGCTCCTCGGGTTATCATCGGTGATGATCACGTTGCCGGCGAGCTCGCTGGCGATGCGACCCATGATGGGGCGCTTGCCCTTGTCGCGGTCACCCCCGCAGCCAAAGACGCAAACGATGCGCCCTGCGGCAAAGGGCTTGAGGGCCCGCAGCGCGGCCGCCAAGGCATCCGGTTTGTGGGCGTAATCGATGACGATCAGGCCGCCGCGCGCTTGCCCGACGATTTCCAGGCGCCCCTTGACGCCGCGAAGCTGCTCCAGCGCCGCAAGCGTGGGGGCAGCGGGTTCGCCGGTCGCCATGACCAGGGCGGCAGCCATTAGCGCATTGCTCGCCTGATAGTCGCCGATCAGCGGCAAGGTCAGATCGCATGCGCCCGCGCCGTGGCGCACGCGGAGCTGTTGGCCAAAGCCGACGGGATGCTGCGCCTCCAGCCGCAGCGTGCTGCCGGCTGCCTTGCCAACGGTGAAGACCTTGCGCCCGGCGGCGCGGGCTGCCGCGAGCGCGGAGGGCGCATGCGTCGCATCCGCCGCGACGACGGCGGTGCCAGCCGCGGGTACTAGCTCGGTCAGCAAGCGCAGCTTGGCCTTAAGGTAGGCCGCCTCCGAGGGATGATAGTCGAGGTGATCGCGGCCAAGATTGGTGAAGGCCGCCGCGCTGAGCGCGATGCCGTCGAGGCGGTGTTGGTCAAGGCCGTGGGATGAGGCTTCCATGGCCAGGTGCGTGATGCCCTCCTCGGCGAGCTGGGCCAAGGTTTGATGCAGGCTCACGGGGTCGGGGGTGGTGAGCGCGCCGTAACGCGTCGCGCCCGCTGTGACGATGCCCAAAGTGCCGAGGGATGCGGCCCGGTGTCCGAGGGCATGAAAAATCTGCCGGGCGAACTCGGCGACCGAGGTTTTGCCGCTTGTCCCCGTAACGGCCACGACGGTGGCGGGCTGCCGGCCCCAAAAGCGGGCGGCGAGGCGTGCAAAGGCTTGCCGGGGCTCCGGCGCGCGCAGGAGAGCCACGCCGGGGGGAAGCGTGACATCTGCGCCGGATTTGAGGAGCACCGCGGCGGCGCCTTGAGTGATGGCATCGGCGATGAAGGCGGTGCCGTGCGTCTTGGTGCCGGGCAAGGCCGCAAACAGGGCGCCGGGTCGCACCCGCCGGCTGTCCGCCGTCAGCGACAGAATCTCGACCTCGCCAGCGTTCGGCGACATCTCAAGATCGGCGGCGGCGTCGGCCAAAACCTGGAGCCTCATTGCACTCGACCCTAATCCTTGCGCGGGCCGGGTGCGCCCGCGCGCTCCCCCGCAGATAGGCCTCGCTTCTTATTGCGCCGCAGTGAGGGCGTCAAACGGGCCCTCCTTGGGCTCACTGGCCCCGATCGGGCGCGGCAGAACCCCCAGCACCGGGGCGATGCGATGCACGATTCGCGCCGTCGTCGGGGCGGCATTGAGGCCGGCGGTAATGCCTGGCGCAAGCCCCGGGACCGGTTCGGGCTCAAACAGCATCACCAGCGTCAGATACTTGGGCGCATCCATGGGAAAGGCGCCGATGAAGGAGGAGATCACCGCCTTGGCCTGATAGCCGCCGCGGCCCGGCATTTCGGCCGTGCCGGTCTTGCCGCCGACACGATAGCCCTCCGCGTCGGCCCTGCGCCCGGTCCCCGCGGAAGAGGTGACGTTGAGGCGCAGAATTTCCCGGATGCGGGCGCTGGTGGCCGGCGCCAGCAGCGGCTTGGGGTGCGGCCGGGCCTCGCCGGCAAGCAACGTCGGGGAAAGCTGGGCGCCGCTGATGGCGGCCCCCATCGCCGCGGCAAGCTGGAGCGGCGCCACGGCGAGGCCGTGGCCGTAGCTGATGGTGACGGTCTCGATCCGACCCCAGTGCTTGGGAAGCTGTGGCGCTGCGCTCAAGCCCACTTGCGTGCGTAAGGGCTCGAGCAACCCCAGCTTGGCCAGGAACTGGCGCTGCCGATCGGCTCCAAGGTCCAAGGCGACGAGGCCGGCCCCGACGTTGGAGGAGTGCAAAAAGATCTCGCGCAGGCTGAGAGGGCGCGAACTCGGGTGCAGATCGCTGATAGTATAAGCCCCGATCGTCAGCGGCCGGCGCACATCATAGACCGTGTCGAGATCGGCGACGCCAGCCTCGAGCGCCATCGCCACCGTCAGCGTCTTGAAAACCGAGCCGAGTTCGAAGCTGCCGGCCAGCAGTTTGTCGGCGTGCCGGAGGTCGAGCCAGTCGGCGGGTCGTGCCGGGTCGGCGCCCGGCAAGGAGGCGGCCGCCAGAATTTCTCCGTCCGTCAGATCGAGCACCAGGCCCGCCGCGCCGCTGGCCGAATAGCGGCGGACCGCCTCCTGCAGCTCTTCGGCGAGGGCATGCTGGACGCCGACATCCAGCGCCAGGCGCAGCGCAGGCTTGTCGCTGCGCTCGGGTCCGTGCACGGCTTCGACCTTGGCCGTCTCATCGAGCCAGCGCTCGAGCCCCGCCAGGCCCTTGTTATCGACATTGACGGTGCCCAACAGGTGACCTGCCAGCGGACCCAAGGGATAGACGCGCTTGAGCTCGGTGCGGAAGGCGAGAGCCGGCAGTCCCAGGTCATGGATTAACTGGGCCTGGCGCGGGCTGAGGCCGCGCGCAATCCAGGTGAAGCGCCGGCTCCGGTCGGCCAAGGCGCGGCGCACCTCGGCGCGATCGAGGCCGCCGAGGATGGCGGTGACCTTCTCGATGACCTCATCGAGATCGAGCACGAGCTGTGGGTCGGCATAGAGCGAGTGGCTGGCAACATCGGTGGCCAGCAGCTGCCCGTTGCGATCGACAATGTCGGGCCGTGACCAGCTCTGGCCGATCGGCTCGGCAACGTTGAGATGGAGGTCGGCCTCCTGCCGCAGTCCAAGCCTTAGGAGCTGGGCGGCGATAGCCACAAAGCAGGCGAGGAGCGCCGCCAGCGCCAGAAACGTGCGCCGCCGGATTGGAGTGCGGCCGGTGGCGGCGACCGGCATCGGCATCGGGCGCCGGCGATCGGCGCGGGCAGCGAGGAGCCGCATCATCTCATCGACCCGTATCGGCGGCTGGCAGAGCTTCGAGGCGCAGGTACTGGCGCGGCGCGATCGGCGCCAGCCCCAGGTTGCGCGCGAGCGGCTCGAGCGCCTTCGGCCGGGCCAGGTGGGCCCGCTCGGCCACCAGCACGGCCACATGATTTTCCAGCTTCTCCAGATCGCGCTCTTGCATGTTGATGCGGGCCTCGAGCCGGCGCGCGTCGTACTTGATGGCGTAGAGCGCAAACACGGCAACCAGCGTCAGCAGCAGCAGTGCCGAGTTGATGATGCGCAGCATGGTGCGGTCCCGACCTTGTCACAGCGACTAGTCGCGGGCACCGGCGACGGGCTCTGGCCAGGCGGGCGCATCGGTACGCACCGCGGCGCGCAGCTTGGCCGAACGGGCGCGCGGGTTGGCCGCGACTTCCTCAGCCTTTGGGCTTACGGGGCGTGGGTTAATGAATCGAAAACTGGGCGCCGGGGCTGCGGCCTCGCCGGGGGGCAAATGCCGCGATGCCTGCGCGGCGGGCGTGGCCCGTAGGCGCAAAAATTGCTTGGCCAGGCGATCCTCTAGGGAGTGGAAGGTGACGACGACGAGCCGCCCCCCCGCTTGCAAGCAGCGCTCGGCCGCCGCCAAGGCGCGGGAGAGCTCGCCCAACTCGTCGTTCACGTGCATGCGCAACGCCTGGAAGGTGCGCGTGGCGGCGTGGCGGCCGGCGATTTTTTCACGCCCAAGCACGCGCACCACGAGCTCGGCCAGCTCGCCCGTACGCGTCAGGGGTCGTTCGGTCCGGTGGGCGAGGATCCGCCGCGCAATGGCGCGGGCGGCGCGCTCGCCGCCCAGTTGAAATATGACGTCGGCGATTTCGGAGGCCTCGGCCGTATTGATAAAATCGGCGGCCGTCGGCCCCTGTGCCGACATGCGCATATCGAGGGGACCATCGCGCTGGAACGAGAAGCCGCGCCCTGGGTCGTCGACCTGCATGGAGGAGATGCCGATATCGAGCACCACGCCAGCGATGGGGCGCAGGCCCTTTTGCTCGGCGATGTCATCGAGCGCAGCGAAACAGCCTTCGTAAAGGATCAGCCGTCCTTGCGCCGCCTGGGCCAGCGCCGCGCCCGCCGCAATGGCTTCAGGGTCGCGATCGATCGCCAGCACGCGCGCGCCCGGTGCTGCCGCCAGAATCGCCTCGGCGTAGCCGCCCGCACCGAAGGTGCCATCAATGTAGATCGCCCCGCGCTGCGGGCGCAGCGCCTGCAAGACTTCGGGAAGCAGCACGGGAACGTGGCGCGACGTCCCTCTGCGAGCACCCTCCCCCATCGAGGTGCCGCCCGGCGTCATCATTCCCGTGCTCCTCCCGCGCCGCCATCGTCCCCCGTGCCGAGGCGGCTCCCCGCGCCGAAAAGGCGGCGGTGATCTTGAACTTTGGCGCGGGCTCGCGCCCGCCGCTCCTCGAAGCGCTGTGGCTCCCACATCTGAAATTTCTGACCCAGGCCGACAAAAGTGACATGGGTTGCAAGTCCGGCATGCGCGCGAAGCGCTTCAGGAAGGACGATGCGTCCGTCGCCATCGAGGCTGAGGATGTGGACATCGCCGTAAAGCGCGACAGACAGCTCGTCCCGCTCATCCGAATAGTCCGGCAAACCCGCGAGAAGCCCATCGATCTTTTGCGCAAGGCTTTGGCCGCCTGCATCGAGGGCAGGAGCATCGAGCGAGGGGTAGCAATAGATGCCGCCGGCGTAGCCATCACGCTCGAGCACGGCGCGGAACGGCGCCGGGATCGACACGCGCCCTTTCGCATCGATCTTGTTGGTGAAGGTGGAGACAAAGCGATCCATCCTTTGCGCTCGAGCCTCGCTGGCACGCTCCGCCACCACAAACCCGCGCACCGTCGCGCTGGGCTGCTGTGGGATTACATGGGATTTGACGGGAGTCAACGGGCCTTGGGTGCACAACGATGGGAAATTCGGCGACGTGGTGGTCGGAACGCCACAGCTGTCGGCACTCCGCGGTCAGGCGGGCGCGGGGAACGCTGCGCGCGCTCAGAGCACGCGGGTCGACGCCGCGGGCGACCCTTTCCGCGCGGCGCGTGCGCCTGGATGGGCAGGGCAAAAGCCTTAGCTTTTTTCGGGGCGCGGCTTTGCTGCCGGCGGCGTCTCGCTCGGCTCGGAGGACTGCGGCTCGTCGGGGATCGTGTAGGTGCCGCGCAACCAGCGCGAAAGGTCAACATCGGCGCAACGCCGCGAGCAGAACGGACGATAATCGGCTTGGCTCGGTCGCCCGCAGATCGGGCAGCGTGCGGGCGCCTCGACGCGGGGTTTTGCCTCGCTCATGGGAGGCCTATGAGAGTTCGGTCTCGCCCATCTTGAGCCAATTGAAGTGGATCGGAAAGCCTTCCGCGCTCAGCATACCCACCACTTCGGTCAAGGGTAGTCCCACTACGTTGGTATAGGAGCCGACCAGCTTTTGCACAAAACATCCCGCCAAACCCTGGATCGCATAACCGCCCGCCTTGCCCCGCCATTCGCGCGAGGCGATGTAGGCGTCCATTTCCTCCTTGGACAACCGCTTGAAGCGTACGCGGGTGTCGACGATCTTGAGCCGCACACGATCATCCGGCGTGATCATGCACAACCCGGTAATGACGCGATGGTTGCGCCCCGATAGGAGCTGAAGCGCTGCCAACGCTTCCTCGACGAAGCGCGGTTTGACCAGAATGCGCCGGCCAACGGCGACGATCGTATCGGCGGCCAGCACATGGGCGTCGGCAATATCCTTGTCATTGGCGATCTGGTCGCGGGCGCTCTCCGCCTTGGCGCGCGCCAGGCGCGACACCAGCGAACGCGGCATCTCGCCCTTGCCCGGCGTCTCGTCGATCGAGGCCGGCCTGAGCCCGTCGGGTTCGATCCCCGCCTGCGCCAGCAAGGTGAGCCGGCGCGGCGATCCGCTGGCGAGCACCAGCTTGGGTTTGAGGCGGGCGCGCCGTCCGGCGGGTTTGGCGCGCGCCAGCTCGGCGCGCAGCGTTTCGCGCCTCGGACTATCCGTACGGTTCAAGAGTGCCGATTGAGGCGCCTTTGTCAGGCTCATGGGCGTAGCTCCAAGCGCATGAGAGCGGCCGACATTGGGCACGGTCGGCGCCGAAAATCAAGCCGAGTGCGGGCACGACCAGCCCGCTAAACGCTCGGGCCGCCCTCGAAGCCGAAGCGACGCTTAATACGTTGAAACAGCTGATCGCGCACCTCCCGATAGCCTTGCAGAATTTGCTCGCGGCTCGCGCTGCCGATCAGCAGCGTCGCGTCAAAGGTCGGCCAGTACTCAACATCCACGGCCATGGTGCGGGTCAGCTCGAGAGCTTGGTGGTGGGCTTCGGGGGAGAGCGAAATGATCAGGTCGAAGGACGTGTCGTTCAGCTCGCGCAGGGTGCGCGGTGCGTGCTGGGAAATGTCGATGCCGATTTCCTCCATCGCGGCCACGGCGAAGGCGTCCAAACCACCGGCGCGCACCCCCGCCGATTCCACGTAGGCGCGTCGGCCGGCAAGGTGTCTCAGGATCGCCGCGGCCATGGGGGAACGCACCGAGTTCATGGTGCAGGCGAATAAGACCGCGCCCGGCAGCTCTTGGCCCCCCGCGCCCGCCACACCTCATCCTTTCCAGTGCAGCGCACAGATCAGCGTGAACAAGCGCCGCGCCGTATCGTTGTCCACGGAAATCTTACCCTTGAGCCGCTCGAGCAAAACGCGACTGCCTTCATCGTGTAAAGCGCGCCGACCCATATCGATGGACTGGATGCGCGACGGCGGTGCCGCGCGAATGGCCCGGTAGTAGCTCTCGCACACAATGAAATAGTCTTTCATGACGCGCCTGAGCGGCGTCAGCGACAATACCACCGTGAAGACGCTGTCGCCCGCCTCTTGCCCGACCGCCAGCACCAGGCGGTCCTCGGCGATGGAGAGATTGAGGGTATAGGGGCCTTCGTCGCGGCCCTCGAGGCTGAAAAAGTTGCTCTCCAGGATATCGTAAATGGCAACCTCGCGCTCGTGCTCGATCCCCGACGTCGCGCGCTTGATCGAGGTGCTGTCGAGCGTAATGGCGGTGAGCCGGGCTTTGGGATTGGCATCGCTTGCCGGCGGCTCAAACATTAAGACCTCAAGCGCGTTCGGCGCCCAAGCCGAGGCGGACCGCCACCGAGCGCTCATGGGCGGTGAGACCTTCGGCACGGGCCAAAACCATGGCGGGGCCGGCAAGCCGGCTCAGCGCCGCCGCGTCGAGGCGCAGAATTGAGGTGCGCTTCAGGAAGTCTTGCACACCGAGGCCGGAGGCGAAGCGCGCGCTACGCGCCGTCGGCAACACGTGATTGGAGCCGGCCACGTAATCGCCAATGACTTCCGGCGTGTGGGCACCGAGAAAGACCGCACCGGCATTGCGAATCCGGCCGGCAAGACGATCGGTATCGCGCGTCAGGATCTGCACATGCTCGGCGGCAATGCGGTCGGCCAGGGCGGGGGCTTGCTCCAACGACTCCAGGACGATCAGCGCCCCGAACTCGCGCCAGCTTGCCGCCGCAATGTCACGGCGCGGCAGGAGATCGAGTTGACGCTCAACCTCGGCTTCGACGCGGGCGGCAAGCGTGGCATCATCCGTCATCAGAATGGCTTGCGCGGCAGTGTCGTGCTCGGCCTGCGCGAGCAAGTCGGCGGCCAACCAGACGGGATCGCTGGCGGCATCGGCAATGATGAGCACCTCCGAGGGGCCGGCGATGGCGTCGATCCCGACCACGCCAAACACCTGGCGCTTGGCGGCGGCGACGTAGGCATTGCCCGGACCCACAATCTTGGCCACTTGCGGCACGCTTTGAGTGCCATAGGCGAAGGCTGCCACCGCCTGAGCGCCACCCATGCGGTAGATCTCCGTGACGCCGGCGATATCGGCGGCCGCCAGCACGAAGGGATTGAGTTCACCCTTGGGCGCGGGCACCGCAATGGCAATACGCGGCACGCCAGCGACCTTGGCCGGCACGGCATTCATCAGGAGCGAACTCGGGTAGCTGGCAAGGCCCCCCGGAACGTAGAGGCCGACGGACTCGATCGGCGAGTAGCGCCAGCCGAGTTCGGCGCCGACAGGATCACGAAAACTTTCGTCCTTGGGGAGTTGACGCAGGTGATACGCCTCGATCCGGGCCTTCGCCAGAAGCAAGGCATCGAGCGTGGCTGGGTCGCAGTCTCGCCGGGCCGCGCGGATCGCGGCTTCGTCGAGGCGAATACCCACGCTCGTGAGATCGAGCTGATCGAAGCGGCGCGTGTACTCGATCAGGGCCTCGTCGCCGCGTGAACGCACGTCGGCAATGATGGCACGCACGCGCTCATCGATGTCGGGCGAGACTTCGCGCTTGCTCGCCAAAAAGCTGGCGAACGCCGCTTCGAAATTGACATCAGTGCTGGCGAGGTGAATGGGCATGGGCTTGGATGAGGGTCAACCTCAGGTGGAGCGCTCTTTGCCGGGTGAGGGCGACACAGGGCTACCGTCGGGATGCTGAGGTTTGAAGTCGACGCGCCAGATCGGACCCAAATCCTTGAGCTCGGCTTCGACACACTCGACGTGCAGCCGGATGGCGCCGCCATCGGCAAAATGCAAGGTCACGTAGCCTTCCGGCGCCGTGGTCGGCTCGAAGGTGACGGCGAGCAGGGAGAGGACCGAACCTTTATTCTTAAGATCGATCGCCTGCACTTGCGCGCCGAGCACCCGCTCGAAGCGCACCGCCGCCCGGCGGCGGGCATAGCCCTCACCGGCGTCGGCCGCGGCCATCCAGTCAAACCGATTGCCGACGGCGGCAAAGCGCCGCTCCTTTGGAAGATAGGCAATGTCTGCCACCTGGAGCACCGCATCCTGGAGGTGTGCCGACAACACCGCCAAGTCGTCGGCATCGAGCGCGATCAGCTTGAGCTCGGCCATGTCCGGAAGCGGTCCTTTGTGCGCCATGATCGACGCAGCAGGACCTGGGGAAAGCCTGCCGCGTGCTCCGAGTGATAGCGAACGGCGCCGACGATTGTAAGGGGGTGACCCTCCCGAGCGCCTCGCAAGCGGCGCTGGGCGGCATGGCGGGCCCGGCGGGGGCGTCCGATCAGCCGCTGACCAAGCGCGCGATACTCGCGCCGCAGCCAGAGAGCTTCTGCTCCAGCCGCTCAAAGCCGCGGTCGAGATGATAGACCCGGTTGATGATGGTTTCTCCCTCCGCCATCAGCCCAGCGATGACCAGCGACACGGAGGCCCGCAAATCGGTCGCCATCACCTGTGCGCCCTGGAGTTTTGGCACGCCTCGGATCGTGGCGGTATCCCCCTGCAGCTGGATATCCGCGCCAAGCCGGACCAACTCCTGCACGTGCATGAAGCGGTTCTCGAAAATCGTCTCGCGAATGACGCTGTTGCCATTGGCCCGCGTCATCAGGGCCATGAGTTGCGCCTGCAGATCGGTGGGGAAGCCAGGAAAGGGCTGGGTCTCGATCCTGATCGGCTCCAGCTCGCCGCTGCCGCGCGCAACGCGCACGCCGTCAGCCGTGTCGGCAACCGCGACGCCCGAGGCTTCGAGTGTCGCAAATGCCGCTTCCAATAAGCTTTTCCGGGCCCCCTTG
>Ga0075434_100001645_pt1 | contig 19020 bp, 23 predicted proteins | sample RhiMethybrSRZTD3_FD_75298 | JGI IMG/M metagenome (GOLD analysis project Ga0075434, IMG submission 75298) | Populus rhizosphere microbial communities from Tennessee, USA - Rhizosphere MetaG P. TD hybrid SRZTD3 | ecosystem: Host-associated > Plants > Roots > Rhizosphere > Soil | place: USA... | reverse complement strand
GCCACGGGCGCCCGAAGCTGTCGCTGATAATGATAGGCACCGATACCTTTGTTCTCTCCTTGAGTTCCTTGTGCAATCGGGCGGCGGAGCGGTCCGGATGTTTAGGCAGCAGCAGCGCGTGTTTGCCACCATCAACATTGGAAACATCCACACCGCTGTTGGCGCAGACGAAGCCGTGACGAGTCTCTGTGATTAGCACACCATTCTTTTTGCGCACGACACGCTTGCTCTCTCCTATGGCGAGTTCTGTAACGCGCGCGTCCACTTTGAAACGACGACCCCATGCACGAGAGGCGGCTGAAGGTCGGATCGTGTCGAGGCGTATTAGGCAACCCTCGGCTTTCGACACAACCTTGTGCTTCACCACCAGAATGTCTCCCTTCAGAAGCGTGAGCCGTAACTTCTTTAGAGCTTTCAGAAGCTTCTCAGTAAGTGAGTCCCCCAAGCGTATCTCTTCGGCTATGCGAACGGGGATAATTCGCAGTTCATCCACAGCTATTCGTTCGCTGCCAGAGGATAGTCGGTTAGATCCCACTGCCGGGCCACCCGTTGTGCGTTTGTTTCGCCGGGCAATTCGACAAGTTGTCGGAGGTCGGAGGGGTTATCGACGTCGACGGCAATGCCCGGCAGCGAGAGTGTAACGTAAGGCTTGCCGGTTGCCTTGGCCGCGGCGAGATGAGGCTTGAAGCTGTCATTTCCGAAGCGCAGGGGAAAGAGATCCGCCGGTCTGCGGAGGATAGCGTTCGTGCCCCGGCCGTCGCCGGCTGGCACTAAAACGGAACCCTCGGCCGGAGCCGCTTCCAAAATCTTCTCCAGTTCCCAAGACTCGACCAAGGGAATGTCGGCTGGAATTACCAGCGTCTCGTATACCCCGCGAGCGCGGCAAACGTGCGTTGCGATTGCGATGGCATCGGTTTCACCTGTATTGGCATAGTCGGCGATGACTTCGAAGCCATATTGGTTCGCCAAAGTCATGGCAAACGGATCGCACGAGACAACGGCGACATCTGGGCGATTCGTCCACGAACCCAGAGTTTCCAGGACATCCTGCAACATCGCTTGGGCCAGCATAGTGCGAGACGCCTGATCCAGTACGGGCGCAAGTCGCTGCTTGGCCTGTTTGAGATTCTTCACTGGCACGAGGATCATGTGGCGTCAGTCCCCGCGCGGGCCGCACTTTGTCCGGCGACCGTCGCTAGCACCTCAGAAGCCAGGTTTGTCTTGTCTTCCGGTGTTCGCATGATGGTTTTGGTGACGTGCACGCGAAGTCCCGTCTGACGAACCTCTTCCGCAGCTTCGGTATCCCGGACGTCCACCACGAGCACATCCAGGAAATCGTGGTAGGCCTCGGCTACACCTGCGATGGAAACCGGCAGACCTTGCGAGGTCATGAGTATTCCAGCCGGCCCGGCCACCGCCTCGTTGCCCACTATCGGGCTGACGGCAGCGATGCGGCCCTTGGTCCTCTGCAACGCGTCGCGGATTCCGGGTACGGCGAGGATCGGTCCAATACTCGTGATGGGATTGCTCGGCGCTAGCAGAACAGTATCCGCGGACAAGATCGCGTCAATGACCCCTGGTGCTGGTTCGGCGTCGGCAGCGCCAGCGAAACGAATCGACTCAACCGGATCCTGGTACCAGCGCTGTACGAAATATTCCTCGAAGCTCAATTCTCCAATCGGCGTTCCCACACGAGTCTCCACGCGCGAGTCACTCATCGGCAAAATGCGGGCCTTCACGCCGAGTTTGTCACAAATTTCTGTCGTGACTTCAGACAGCGTCTTGCCCTCAGCCAGTAGTTTGGAGCGCAGGATGTGAACGGCCAGATCGCGGTCGCCGGCATGGAACCAGATGGGTTGGCCGAGCTGGCCCATGTGCTGCAGACAGAAAAAGGTGTCACCCTTTACGCCCCAGCCACGTTCCCGGCTCAGCATGCCGGCAAGTACGTAGGTGATTGAGTCGAGATCCGGAGAAACGTAAAGTCCCCACCAAAGCAGATCATCGCCGGTGTTAACGATGAGCGTAAGTTGTTCCGGCGCGACGACTTGTCGCAGGCCGTCCACAAACTTGGCTCCACCTGTGCCACCCGTGAGGACGGTGATCATGCGGCTCCCCACGCAAGCCCTTGGGGATTGGCGGCCGCTTGGACTCGTTCCACGAGCAGACTGGGACGCGACAAAATTTGCGGCAGGAACTCGGGATAGATTGGCAGACGTTGCTCGAGTTTGTAACCTTTTGCTTCAGTGCGTGCTCGAAGTTGCTCAAGATGGGGCCAGGGTCTTTCTGGATTGATGAAATCGGGTGTCAACGGAGAGACTCCTCCCCAGTCGTTGATTCCAGCGTCCAGCAGATCATCATAGTAAGGGGCGGAAAGATTGGGAGGTGCCTGAATGTTTACCTCTGGCATCAGCAGGCGCGCCACTGCGATCGTGCGGAGCATGTCGCCGTGGCCGGGTTCTGGCCAGTTCTGCATGGGGATTCCCTGCTTAACGCGGAAGTTCTGAATGATGACTTCCTGAATATGCCCGTATCGCCGGTGCAACTCACGAATAGCGAGGAGTGCATCCACTCGGTCTTCCCGACTTTCGCCGATGCCGATGAGCAGACCGGTTGTGAACGGCACGCCCTGCTTGCCCGCCTCCTCAATCGTGCGTAGGCGCTTGGCCGGCACTTTATCGGGAGCATTGTCGTGCGCAGCGCCGGGACGAAGCAGGTCGGAGTTTGTGGTCTCCAGCATCAGGCCCATACTCGGCGATACTTTCGCGAGCCGGTGCACCCACTCAGTGCTGAGTAACCCGGGATTCGGATGAGGCAAAAGTGTGGTCTCACGCAGTACCATTGCGCACATCGCTTCGAGGTAGTGAAGCGTTGAGTGGTAGCCCAGACTCCGCAAAGTCCCCCGCATTTCCGGGAACAGCAACTCTGGCTTATCTCCCAGGCTGAATAGCGCCTCTGTGCACCCGAGTTTCTCCCCGTTGCGGGCGACCTCCAGCACTTCGTCGGGAGTCATGGTGTGCGCACCGCGTTGGCCCGGGTCGCGGCGAAACACACAATAGCCGCAGTAGTCTCGGCAGAGGTTGGTCAGAGGGATGAAGACTTTGCGAGAATACGTGATGACGCGAGGCTTGAAGCGTTCTTTGGCAGCGCGCGCAGAGGAGAGCAGTTCGGGAAGAAACTCGTCATCACACTGGAGCAGGTCGCAGGCGTCATTGCGCGATAAGGAAGAGCCGCCCTGCAACTCCGAGAACAGGCGGGCCAGAGTATCCGACGAAGAATCAGCAAACGGGGCCAAAGACGCGTCCGTTTCCAATGAAGGGTCGACTCATCCCCAACATAGCGGGTACAGAAATCATACATGAACGTGCGCACGCTGCGCGGACTCTAGGATCGCCAAAAGCGCGTGCGAGGATGACATCGGATGGTCCGATGCCGAGACGTGGTAAGTTATCGAATCGGCAGATCGGAAGTTTCTTCTAACTACGCATGGGTGTCACACAGGCCGAGTTTCGCAAAGCGCTGGGCTGTTTCGCTACCGGGATCACTGTCATTACCGTGGACTACGAGGGCGAAGTTCAAGGCATGACTGCCAACGCCTTCACCTCGGTTTCACTGGACCCGATGCTGGTGCTGGTGTGCGTCGATCAGAGAGCCCGCACCCATGCTCATTTACACGCCAGGAAACGATTCGGGGTCAACATTCTGGGCGAAGATCAGCGAGTCATCTCGGAGTACTACGCGAGCGCCTCGCGCACGCACGAGCGGGCAGCTGAGGTGGCGGGTGCATGCTTCGAGCGTACCCAACACGGCACACCCGTTTTGTGCGGAGCACTCGCTTATCTGGAGTGCCGGCTGCATACTGCCCAGGACGCCGGAGATCACACGATCTTTATCGCCGAGGTGGAGGAGGTGGTTGTGCGGCAAGGACAACCGCTGCTGTATTTTCAGGGCGGTTACCGTCAAATTGGAACCAACGTTGAGTCCAACAGCCCGAAAACCCCACGTCAGAATTCTCTCCCGTCCACTCGTCGCTCCGAGCGCCGCTAGTATGTGATCTTTGGTGTAGCACCGACATCTTGCCGGCTGTCGCGAGGGCGTCTCGTCTCGCAACCGTCGGGCGAGGACGCCCGCCGGACAGCCGCCGAGAACGGCGGCGCCACTCTCTTGGCCGTCATCCCACATGCGTTTTCGTTCGTCTGTTCGGCCAAAAGCTGAGGTTCGCGGACCAACTGATGTATGCCGACGTACCGGCCGCGCACTCGCGGCCCAGCGCGCCTTGGTGGTCCCGCACATCCACGTGCAGGAAATCGCCGTCGTAAGCGCCGATGCCGCCGCCAGCGAAGGGCGGAATTTCCAGCGCCGCCTCGTACATCTGTTGCAGCGTCAGGCCGGGCATATGGATATCGGCCGCCATTCTGCGCGTGTGCTCGCTTCCGGCGACACCGCCCCCTCCAGGTTATGTTGCGGACAGCGGTAGCCGGCATGAATAATGACGGGCACCGCGGCGAGGTTGCGCAAGGCCTCGAGGCCATCGAGTAATTTTTGATGCAGTTCGAGCCGCCCCAGCAGCACCGGCATTCGAACTCCTTTCGCGAAAAGTGCGGACTGAGATCCCCCATTGAGCAAGAACTCCTAAGAAAATAATGGAAATATAAGATTAGCCTTGAGAATAGTACCCAGAGAGGTTGACCGTCACGCCCCGCCGTACGGGAGATCACAGACGAAAAGGACACTTGTCACTTTTGGACTGCATGTGCATCCAATGGGAGGATTTATTTTGGGTTATAAGCGAGGTCATTCATGACAGAGAAGATCAAAGAAAAAGTCACAAAAACGGAAGCCGAGTGGCGCGAGCACCTGACGCCCGAGCAATACCACATCGCCCGGGAAGCGGGTACCGAAAGAGCTTTTACCGGCAAGTACTGGAAGACGAAAGAGCCAGGAACGTACCACTGCATTGGCTGTGGTACGCCCTTGTTTACCTCCGAAACAAAGTACGATTCAGGCTCGGGATGGCCCAGTTTCTGGGCACCCATCGGTCCCGAGAATGTGGAAGAACACGTCGACAATAGCTATGGCATGACGCGGGTGGAGGCACGCTGTGCCCACTGCGGAGCCCATTTGGGCCACGTGTTTGAGGATGGTCCGGCACCGACTGGGCTGCGCTACTGCATGAATTCAGCGTCTCTGGACCTGAAGCCCATGCCGGAGAAGAAGTAAATGAGGGGAAAATGGAGAGTCGGACGTCCCTCCACGAAAGGAAAGGGCACGAGAGTCTCGTGCCCTTTTTCTTTAAGTTGAGCTAAAGAAACTACGCGCCTGCAGTGGCGGCGGCCGCCTTCGGCGGTTCGTTGACCACCGGCTTTGGCGCCTCAACGGGCTTCGCTTGCTGTGCCTGCTGCTGAGGCTTTTTCTGCTCGCTAGCTTGTACCTGCACGCTACCTCTCAGGTGAGCCCCGTCTTCGACGCTAATGCGGGGAGTGACGACATCGCCCGTCACCGCACCCTCGCTGCGGATGTCCAGGCGGTCGTTACAAATCACATTGCCGTTGACCTTGCCCATGATGACGACTTCGCGGGCATTGATGTCAGCCGTCACCGCGCCATTTCGGCCAATCGTGATGCGGTGCTCCGGGATGTTGATGGTGCCTTCGATCCGGCCATCGATATACAGCGATTCGCCCCCACTCACTTCGCCTTTGATTACCAGCGAGCGGCCAATGCTGGCCTGCTCGAGGGGCGCGTTCGACCCCTTTATCGGAGTGTAGTTACTAGCAGTCGGCGCCGGTTGCGCGGCGTTCATATTTTCTGGTGGTTGCAGCATGGATTCCGACCTTCCTTAAGTCCCGCCGACGCTTCCCTATTCGGCGTCCCGCACGGCAGGTGTCTGACTTCGCCTCTACTACCCAAGTGACTATCGCATGGGAATATGCAATCCGGGAGGTTACGGAAGGTGTCGAACCCCGGGATTGGCAAGGTCACTTCGGGGCCGGAAAGGTGCCTTGCTGTTATCTCACTGGCAACGCTACGGAAATCACCGTATTTCCGCGTGGATACTGGCGGGCGAAACTGGCGCAGCCATCTTTTTACGGAGCCTTCAATGCCCATTCGCATCTTGATTGCGGACGATGATTCGACGATCAGGATGCTGCTCCGGAGAGTATTAGAGACACACCCGGCTTGGCAGGTCTGCGGCGAGGCCACGAACGGCGTGGACGCCGTGCAGCAGGTGGAACAGTCTCAGCCTGATGTCGCCGTGCTCGATTTGGGAATGCCCATGATGAACGGGATCGACGCTGCCCGTGAGATCTCGAGAACCCATCCCAAGCTCCCGATGCTATTGCTCAGCGTGCAGGAAGTCTCTGAGCAACTCGCCAAGGCCGCGCTCGAAGCGGGATTCAAAGGAGCCATCACGAAGGGCAGCGGGCGCGAGGTGGTGGAAGGCATTGAGGCCGTTCTCCGTGACCGGCTCTTCTTCCAGAATGCTCGTGTGCCGTAACCTTCCTGACTTCTAACCGAAATTTGCGGCTACCGTTCTTTCGTCACCCCGACGAAGTTCCGTCGAAATGTTCTCCTGTTTCGGAACGGAATGTGCCCATTCTTGAAAAAACCCGGTCGCGAGAAACCGCTGCAAAATCCGAATGGCTTCCAACGCTTGTGTTTTCATTGACAGGCGCCGTTGATGAAAAACGCTGAAGTAATGGCCGCTCGCGTGCACTCCTTGTCCGCCACCCGTCATTGCAGAGTCATTGCCAATACAACTGAATGTCAGTCTCTAGTTCACCATCCGCCGTGGGATTTCAGTTCGCGGCCTCAAGGGCCTGGGAGAGTTCCTCCCATTCGCCTAGCAGGGATTCCAGTTCACTCCGGCGGGAATTCAGTTCCTGGTTTTGTCGCTGCGTCTCCTCGGCGCTGACGAAGGTCGACAGGCTCGTCTCACAATGGGCGATGGCCGCTTCGACGCTGGCAATGTCTTCTTCGATCTCTTGGACTCGATCCTGTAATTGCTTGCGCTTGATTGGATTCAGCCGCTTGGCCTTCGACTCTTCAGTTGCAGTTCCAGAATCGTGGCCGTTTACGGGCTGAGGAGTGCTCGAAGAGTCTCCCCGGAGCGCCGCTCTGGAAGACGCTCGCATAGGAACATCATCGAGCGTGGGTGCCGACGCTACCCCGCCTTGCTTTCTCCATAAGTAGTCTTCATAGTTCCCGGGGTAAACCTCCACTCGGCCTCCGCCGATCTCGAAAATTCGTGTTGCCAACTTGTCGATGAAATAGCGATCGTGCGAAACCAGCACCACCGTTCCCGCGTAGGCGGCCAGTGCATCGAGCAGGATGTCCTTGGCGCGCATGTCGAGGTGATTCGTCGGTTCGTCGAGCAGGAGAAAGTTCGCAGGATGGAGCAGCAATCGGAGCAACGCGTACCGTCCTCGTTCGCCTCCGGACAGCACCCCGATGCGCTTGAAGACATCATCCGCCTGAAACAGAAAGCAGCCCAGCAAACTGCGTAATTCGGTCTGAGTGGAGCGAGGCGAGAGGTCTCCCAGATCGTCGAGGATTCGGGCATCAGGGTCGAGTTCCTTGTACTGGTCCTGTGCAAAGTAGTCCGCATCTAGGTTATGTCCGGGCTTGTATTCACCCTCGGTAAGCGGCTCAATCCCGGCCAGCAGTTTGATCAGCGTGGATTTGCCTGCACCATTGACTCCAACTAAAGCCACCCGATCTCCACGCTCGATCACGAAGTTCACGTCACGGAAGACCTCTTTCTCTCCGTAGCTTTTAGCCACGCCTTTGAACTCCGCAACCAGTCGTCCGCTGGGCTTGGGCTGCGGGAACTTAAAGTGAATCGTCTGCTCTTCCGGAGGAATTTCGATGCGCTCGATCTTCTCCAGTTCCTTGATGCGGCTTTGCACCTGCTTGGCCTTGGTGGCCTGATAACGGAAACGATTGATGAACGCTTCGAGTTGCTCGATTCGTTCGCGTTGATTGCGGTAGGCAGCCTCGAGTTGTTCCCGCCGTTGCGTCTTCTCCGCAAGATACTTGTCATAATTCCCGGTGTAGAAAAAGATCTGCTTGTTCCAGATCTCCACCGTCTTCCGAACCGTGACATCCAGAAAATATCGGTCATGCGAAATCAGGACAAACGCATACGGGTAATCACTCAGGTACTCTTCCAGCCAGTTGCGGGCCTCAAGGTCCAGATGATTAGTAGGCTCGTCTAGCAGCAGCAGATTCGGTTTCTGCAGGAGCAGTTTCGCTAACGCCAGGCGCATTTGCCAGCCACCTGAAAACTCGTCGGTCAGGCGATTCCAATCGTCCTTGCCGAAGCCCAGGCCAGTTAAGACCGTGCCCACTTTTGCTCCCAAGGCGTACCCGTCTCGCGTCTGGAATTCGTGCTGCAGCCGGTGATAGCGTTCCGCGACTTGCGCATACTCGGCAGACTCGTGCGAGAGTTCTGCCATGCTCCGGGTGAGGCTCTCCATCTCGTGTTCCATGGAGCGCAGGTCATCGAAGACCGCCATGCATTCTGCAAACACAGTTCGTCCCTGAAGTGTCAGACCGTCCTGCGGTAAATACCCGGCCGAAATTCCCTTGGCGACGGTGATCGCGCCGTAGTCGAGGGTTTCCAAGCCCGCGAGAATCTTCATCACTGTGGATTTGCCGGTTCCGTTGGCGCCCACCAGTCCGATGCGGTCCTGGGGAGTGATCAGCCAGTCCACGTTCTCGAAGAGCAATTTATGGCCGAAACGTTTCCCCGCGCCGGAAAGCTGAATCATGGCAGTGTATTTATCGTCTCACGGAGGAACGAATTGAAGAAAGGGCGGCGAATGGTCAGGGTGTGATGAATTCCGCCTCGACGTAAGTGCGGAGGTAGGAGAACGAAGGATATTTGTAGCGCCGGCGGATGCCGGCGCTACTCGGTCTCGAGGGGACTACTGTTGCGGCGTTTGCGTTTGCATCGGGTCGCGCGGCTTCGTTTGCGACACCGCCATTCCCGGGGCAGTTTCCTCCGGGGCCTGACTTGGTGCTGGCCTCCGGGCCCGGGCGGCACGGGCCAGATCTCCCAATGAAACCTCAGCTGGCTTGACCGTCGGCGCGGCCTCTGTTCCATCCTGCTTGGTCAAGGGAATCTCCAGGGCTACGGGCGTTGAAGCCACGTGCACGGCACGTTGCTCAGGCTGGAATCCGGCCATGCGCACGGAAATCACGTGATCACCGGAAGGAACACGAAATGTGTATGGGGTGCTGCCCGTCAGGCTGCCATCAACAGTGACGTCCGCATTGCTTGGGGTTGAAGTGATCTTGAGTTCTTGTCTCGGCCCAGAGGCAGCGCGCATGCGGCTCAGGTCCACCGGCTGGTCGCCTTCGATGAAGGCAGTCACGAAGGTTCCGGGCGCAATGCTGGCGTCCTGGCTTGCGCTGGAGACCACTAGTGCTTGACTATCTCGAACCTGTCGCTCACGGGTGGCGCGGACTGGAACAACTCGACCGTCCACTAGCGTGACGGAGCGTAGATTAACGTCGATTCGCCCTCCGGAACCGCCGCTGACTCCCGCGTGCAGCCCGGTGACCGCAGCGTTGCCTACGCCGCTCTTCGCGATGACCACTACCCCTGCGATGCGCACATCGTCGGCAACTTCGAGTTCCAGATTCTCTCCTACCCGCACATTGGACCAAGTCGTGACGTTTCCCAAGCGAAGCCGAAGCTGGGTGCCGTCGGTGAGTGTTACATTCACAGGTGTATTGGCGACAGGCGCATTCGGGCTAAGGGAGTTTTGCCCCCATGTGACCAGCGAAAATGCAACGACAAAAAATCCCAGGGCGAGCGTGTGGCTGCGCATGAATGTCTCTCTCCGGGTGGCCGCAAACAGGCCCCCATCCGTGATTGTTTCAACAAAGACAGGGACCGCATAGTTACCGCAGTCACCCCGCGTAAGCTACTGACGGGGCTGTTCTGAGGCTTGGAGATGGCGCGGACTGCGGGATTCGGCGTACTCGGGCAAGATTGGTTTTTCCTGGCGGATACTCTGGACAGCGCGATCGATAACCGTGAGGAGTTCGGCCGCGTACTTCACTTCGCGCCCTTTCGACAGGATCTTGCGAGCCTCGTCTGCGCTGAACCAGGTGGGATTGCGGGTGGTCTCCGGCGGTCGTCGCGTGCTCGTGACCTCCATGAGGAAGGCTTTGACAACATACTCCTGCACGCCCCCTGGCTGCCAGAAAACGCCTTTTGAGTGCAGGTAAATGTGGAAATGCCGAGGCTCGATGTGGCCCAACGCGCCCGCTTCTTCCAGCGCCTCTCGTTCGGCGGCCTGGCTGTGCGAAAGACGCGCCTCGGTGGCTCCTTTGGGAAAAGTCCACTTGCTGCCCCCATTGGTCTTGACTAAGAGAAACTCAATGGAAGCTGCGCGCCGTCGATAGCACACCGCCGCTACTTGCAGCGGTAGGGATCTCGAAACGCGCTCTGCACTCATGGACGCGGACCTCCACTTTCAAGAATACGAACAAAGTATTTCAGGAATGTGAAAGCGCAACGAAAAATTGTGCAGATGTATGGTTACCGAAGGGTTACTACCATCTCCTTGTTTGGTCCCGTCCTGCGACGATTCGATCCGGGAGTCGTTGGAATTTCGCTCCTGTGCGAGAGGCAAGCGAAGCCCCTAAGTTAGTGATACAGGCAACACGTAGACTCGGGGTTCGCATCAGTAGGAAAGAGCTAACTTCATCTTCGAGTTGAATTGCCGAATGCCGGGTTTATAGGGACAGATTGTGTCAGCCCGTTGGAGTAAATTGATCGATCAAAGCTGACGGGTTCCAGTCTGGAATCTGCGTGCGCGCGGCGCGAATGCAGCGTCGAACGGGGCGTGCACAGGTTTTACCTAAAACTGCACTGGGAGAAACGAATTGAAGAAACTCAGTCTTGTGGCAATTGCTTGTTGCGCATTCTTTGCTGCCGCTGCCGCCTTCGGGCAGCAGATGGACTTCGCCTTCGGCGTGAGCACGGTGAACTCTCCTGCTTACTCCTCCTCGTCAACTAGCCAGAATCCGTACTTCCCCCCCGTATCGCTGACCGGCGGAGCTTACCCGTCCATCAGCGGCGACTTTCTTCTGCACAAGAATTTTGGCGTGATGGGCGAGATTTCGTGGAGAGCCAGCGAGGCAATCTATGATGGCTATCAGCCCTATCGGCCGATTTTCTGGGACTTCAATGGAGTCTACGTTCCGCATCTGACCAAGCATGTGGCCGCGGAGCTTTCCGCCGGTATCGGTGCTGAGAGCACGCGCTTCTATACTAACTACTACACCTGCAACTACGTCAGCTGCACGAACTACGCGACCAGCACGCACTTCATGGGACAGTTCGGCGCAGGCCTTAAGCTCTATGCGAGAGGCGGGCTTTTCTTTCGCCCGGAAGTCCACTATTACCTCGTGAATAACAACAACGAATACACTTCTTCGCGAGTCTTCCGCTACGGCGCATCGATTGGTTACACGTTTGGCGCACGCTAGCTGAGGGTTTGTAAGCGAAAAGGCCGACGCTGGTCGGCCTTTCTCTTTTTGCCTACGATTGCTTCACTGTCTGCGGACTGATTCGGACTTCATAGTGCATTGCTACCGGTTCGACTCGCGAGAGCAATTGGAGTGCCTCAGGTTCAAACACCGGAATGGCGTAGTCTTCTCCTGCGAAGCGCCGGACGGCGTCAATCGACGAGAACAGGTTGATTACAACGAACTCGCACTCCGTGGGGCCGTCATGCCGCAGGACATATCCGCCGCAGTAGCCCTCGATCGCTTGCAGCGCCGGAAGCACTTTGCTTCGCAGCAGATTCTCGTAGGCCTCAGCGCTTTCAAGCGTGGTCCAACCCCGCCAATGACGTGCAATCATAACGAACTCCTGTAATTACTTACTGGCGCCATGCGATTGTGAGTCGGTCGAATCCCGAGTACGTTAAGGAATCCTGCTTGCTATTTGTAATCTTGCCACGATCGCTGCTTTTTGTGCGAATGGTAGACTCTCAATGACCAATTGCCCTTGCCTCGCGCAGCGTCGCCTTCTTCGTCCTGCCCAGTGTCTTGTGATTCATGGGGTTTGAAGCGTTCACCTGTGGCCCCGGTGAAACGGAGAAGCCCGGCTGCTCACCATCGTGGCATACACAGGTGTGCGCCTTCATCTTCCGGAACCACAAGTGAGATTTCGCAGCGTAGTGGCATGCCGAAAGGTGTGGACAACCTGACACACATTGTCGTCCTGATGATGGAGAACCGGTCCTTCGATCACATGCTGGGCGCTCTGAAAGCTCAGGACCCCCGCATTGACGGGATTTACGCCCGACTTAAGCAACCCGGACACGACCGGTGCGACCGTCAAGGCGCAGCCGCTGGCGGAGCTTCAGGGACAGCTTGATCCCGATCCCGACCACCACTTCCCCCGAGTGGATTTACAGATCTTCGGCGGCGATACCAGCGCTGCCCGCGTAGCGAACATGCAGGGTTTCGTGAAGAGCTATTTCACCCAGCAGCGCGACGTGCAGCAGTCGCAGAAAATCATGTACTACCTCACGCCCGATAAGTTGCCAGTTCTCAACTCTGGCAACTGAGTTGGCGGTTTTCAATCGCTGGTTCGCCTCGATTCCCGGACCCACGGTCTGCAATCGTGCATTTGCCCACTACCGCACTTCCTTCGGCAAAGTGGGCATGGACCTGTTTTACATCAACGAGCCTTACAAGAGCATCTACGACCGGCTGATCCTCGCAAGTCCCAAGCGCACAGAAGCTTTACTACTACGATCAGGCCAGCTCCACCCAGGAGATCGTTAATCTTCTCCAGCACCAACCCGAGTTATTTGGCACTTACCAGCAATTTCTGAGTGACTGCAAGAAAGGCAAGGTCCCCGACTATAGCTTCGTTGAGCCGAACTATAGCGATCACGACACCGACAGCGGCGCTGAAGTCGCCTCCGACCAACACCCAGACCATCACGTGCAGGCAGGTGAGTTGTTCATCGCAACCATCTACAACGCGATCAAACAGAATCCCGATTTGTGGAAGTCGACCGTGCTGCTGATCGTCTACGACGAGCATGGCGGGATTTTTGACCATGTGACTCCGCCTGCGTGCCCCAAGGATGGCTTCGTGGCCTCCGCCAATGACACCGGGACCGGCCGCGCTTTTGAGTTCGATCGCCTGGGGGTGCGCGTCCCGGCCGTGCTGGTTTCTCCGTGGATTCCCAAGGGAACGGTGGTCGATGGGCGGATGTTCGAACACGCCTGCATCCCCGCGACCGTCACGAAGTACTTCCTCGGCGACTACGATCAGCGCTCCCCGCGAGAGAAATCCGCAGAAACATTTCTCGACCTGATCACGCTGGATACGATGCGTACTGATTGTCCGGACTTTGGCGTGTAAGTCATCGGACCGATTATTCAAGGAGTGAGCAACATGGTTGTGATTCCAGTCCCCAAACCACCGAAAAAAGCGTTCAACGTCGATCGACCGATTTCAAATTTGCTGCGAAACCAACTGGAACATCTGCAACGGGCGGAGTTTCGCCTTCCGATCAAGCAGCAGACCAATATCTATATCAACGCAATCAAGACCGAAGCCGAAGCTGCGGATTACATCCGGCGGGTGACGCAGGCGATCCACGACGCCCACGGAGTCCGACCGGCAGGTGCTGCGCCCGGACCGGTTGCAGTGAGAAGTAAGTCCAAAGCGAAAGGGCGTGACATTGCTGCTGTGGCGGAAGAGAGGCCACGGAGATCTGCTCGAAAGTCAAAAGCAAAAAAGAAAAAGAGCAGGACAAAGAGCAGACGTTGACCCACTTGTTGACGTCGTGTTCGAGCCTCGGGCAAGGAGTGCGCATGTTTCGTAGTCTCTTGATCATGCTAGTGGTGGCGGGCGGCATTGCTAGTGCGCAGGAGAACGCGCTACAGGCCGATTTTCGCCGCGAAGGCAAACACTTCCGGGAATCCTGCGGCAAGTTCGGCTTCAAGACTTTCGCCGGATGCGCCGCCATGTTGCTGACTGACCCCCTCTACACATCGCAGTCGGAAGCATTGCCGCAGAACGGATTTGGCTTTGGCGGAGCCTTTGTCACGCACTAACACGCCGAGCGAGAGCTGGCGGTTGAGTTGGAACTTCGATGCGGTGGTTTCGAGCAATGCTTCCTGGCGGGCGGGCGCCTACATGAAGATCATCCACGCACCCGTGGTGAAGATTCGTCCCGTTGTCTTGAAGCCGGGAGAAAAGCCGCCAACCCTGGCGATCCATCCGTAAACGGTTTTCAACTTGTATGCGCAGTCAATCTCACTGAACAAGCTGAATTACTTCGGACTGGGAAACACGACGGCGGTCGCAGGCAAATCGCTGTACGGGATGCAGGAGACCATCGTTGGCGTCAACGCGATTAAGCCAGTCACTGAGTGGTCGGCAATCCGCAAACTCAATCTATCTTTGCCGGGCGAAGTGAACGGGCGCTTCGTGGACCTGCGTGGCAATCACGGAAGTTCCACTCCATCGATTGAGGCGCTGTGCACGGAGGTCACCGCGCCCGGCCTTACCAGCCAGCCCGGGTTCGTGCAACTCGGCCAGGGTGTTCGTATCAAGCCGGTCCTAGGCGAATACTTCGAACTGAACTACTTCGGAAATTTCCAGGAGTTCTTTACGCCTTCGAACTCGCACTATTCATTCCTGCGATGGACCGTCGATCTCGGCCACCGATTTCTTCTTTACGGGCACACGGGGTTATCCGACATCAAGGACTTCAACGGACCGAACGAATGCGCGCCCGCAGTGGGAGCGCAGAAGTGCCCGCCGATGTCGTTCTCGAGAAACCTAGACGGCTCCATTGGAGTGCGCCTCCTGATCTCGGAATCGATCAACTCCGCCTCAAGTGTGGTCCCATTCTTCTTTCAGCCGACCTTGGGAGGCTCGGATATCAACGGCGCTCCTTACCTGAGCAGCTACCAGGACTATCGCTTCCGCCCGCCGAACATTCTTTGCTGCGGGAGAGCTTCGAGCACTCGATTGGGGGACCGTTCGGATTCACCTTCGTGGCCGACCAGGGCAAAGTCGCCCTTACACGCGGGGATGTTGGCTTCGATCACTTGAAAACACAGCTTCGGCGCCGGACTGACGCTGCGCGGCGGAGGCCTCCCTGTCGTGTTCCTCACGTTCTCCAGGGGTGGCAACGAGGGGACTCACACGACAGGCACGGTGAACACGTCGCTGTTAGGGGGATCGGCGCGGCCGTCCCTATACTGACATGATCGCGCAGCGGAAGGTCAAGAGCGACCAAAGAGAACTGTTCGCAGCAGCCTGGCTGTGAGAACATTGAGATCCTCAAGAAAACAACGAAGGCTGGGTCTGCGGGATAGCGACGAAGCCGACGACGTGTCGCAAGCGGGACCTGCCTGATTTTGCGACTGGCAGTACACGATGATTAACAACTTGTTGGACCTGATCGGTGGACGTCGCACGATCAAGGCAGCTACAGAGCGCTTCTACGAGAGAGTTTTGGAGGATGACAATCTCCGCCAGTTCTTTCGTAGAACCGACATCGCGCATCTCCGTTCCCGGCAGGTTATGTTCATATCCATGCTTCTCGGTGGCCGAGTTTACACAGGTAAAGATATTCACGGCGCGCATGCCCGGGCCAGAGAGCATGGTCTGACAGACGCGCATTTCGACTTGTTTCTCGAGCACTTTCGAGGTGCCTTGGAGGAAGTGGGCGTCAAACCGGAAAATGCCCAGGAAATCATGAAACGTCTGGAAAGTAAGCGAAAAGCTGTCCTGGAGACATGATGTTGCAGTTAACTAAGAGAGAGAAATTCTGGGCGGCAAGATGCTTTGGATTTGGTCGGGGCGATTGGATTTGAACCAACGACCCCCTGCGCCCAAGGCAGGTGCGCTACCAGGCTGCGCTACGCCCCGACATTAAGAAGCTCTACTGATTCTAAATTACTTCCACGAACCAGACCACCAATTGGACTCGAACTGATGCCCCATTTGGTGTGCAACTGTGTCAAAACTGTGCCAAAACCCATCAGTTCACCCGCACTGTGCCGGAACTGATGTCCATCGCGAAGCTCGCATCCAAGTTTTCCTCGTTGGCATAACGGTTCAGTTTAACCAAAGCCTCGCGCTTCATCTGCAGTTTCATCTGGGAATACTTCTTGAAGACCTTGGCATCACCCTGCCGCAGCAACTGCGTGACCCACTCGTCGGCAACGCCTCCGGCACTCAACCGCGTTGCGTAAGTGGATCGCAGATCGTAGATGCGGAAGTGGGGGACCCTGGCGCGCCGCAAGGTAGCGCTCCAGACAGTCTTCAAAGTCCTCTGGTGTCCGCTCGGGTTCTCATCACTCGGAAACAGATACGGACCGCACGGAGACAAACGAAGTTGGTTGCGCAACGCCTCGACGGCAATGGGAGTCAAGGGCACCTCGGCCACTCCGTTGGGAGTTTTGGAGTCGGGAATCCAAACCACCGCGTTTTCCAGATCCAGATGTTCTTTCTTCATGGGCATGAGCTCCTTGTACACGCGCAGCCCCGTTTCGGTAATGATCCGCACGATGTTGCGTAAGTATTCCGGAGCGTTGACTTCGATTTTTCGCTGTTCCGACCACGTCAGGTAATGTGGGCGAAACAATCCTTTTACCGCGACCGGGAACTCCACCCCTGCACAGGGATTGGAGGGCAATAGTTTCTTTCGAACGGCGACGTTCAACATGCGCCGCAGGACTCGCAGTTCTTGGTGTACCGTTGCAGGCTTGAGTTCTCCGCGCTCGATGTACCCTGCGGCTGTCTTGATGCGCACTCGGTCCCGAAGCCGTTTGCGCAAGTACAACTCGATTCCATCGGCGGTGAGATCGGCCAACTTCGAGCCAGCGAATGCTCTCTTTAGATGCTTGCTCGCGCGCGTGTTGGCGATGTGAGTCTTGGCGGCGCGTTTGGGAGGCTTGGAATAATTCTCCAGGAAAAAATCCACCCACTGTTCGAACCCCATCTGCTCGCCCTTGCGGACAATTTCGAGAACTCGATTGTCCCTGGCGTCGAGCCGTTCACGGAGTTTCTTGTTTGCTTCCTGCCAGTCCTCGGTGAAGGTTGATTCCCGGATGCGCTTCCCGCTTCGATCGAAGTAACACATCCACAGAATTTTTGTATTGGGTCGCCGGTAGACGACACCGTCGTGCTCTCTAGGTCTTGCCATCTCCCACCTCTTGTTTGAAGGTTGCGCGGAAAGGCACGAGATCCGCTCGCAGGAAGCGGATGTTTCGTCCCATCACGCGGAGGTGGGGAATCTGCTTTCGCTCCACCCAAAGATACACGGTCTGGACACTCACGCCGAGGTAAATTGCCGCCTGTTGCACGGTGAGAGGAAGTTCCTCGCGAACGAACGGCAATCCTAGATCTATGGTGTCGCTTGCGGCGTTCGGCTGGATTTGTTTGGAACTCATAGGGCTCTTCATAAGCGGGATTGCTCCTTGTGTCAAAACGAAGATTGGAAATAGAGACGGGACCCCGTGGTGATATGCGCACCTGCTTTCTGTGCCTAAATGGAGTTCGGGAGATGATGCAGAAAACTTGGGGGGCCTTCTCTAAGCAGGTCAACAAGTTTGGCTAGGGGAACCTGGGCGGTGTTTTCTCGCGACTCTTACTCTTCGTCGCTGAGGATTCGAACTTGTACGCAGCGGTTTTCGCAGAGCCAATTCCGGTTTGCCTGAGCCACCAGACTCACGGCATGCGGCCGCGACGTGGAATTGCCCGCTTCGAGGCGGTCAGAAGCTGCGCAAGAGAAAATCTCTTGCGTTCCCCAGCACTTTGTCACGCATCGCGGGATCCGGTAGCAAGCGGGCAATCTCCACTGCCCCGATCATTGCCGAAAAAATCGCAAAGAAAGCACGCTCTTTATCCGCGGTTCGCCGGCCAGTCATAAACGGCAGCATGCGGCTCTTGTAGTTCACTAGTTCCCCCACTATCTGAGGCTTCATCCTCTTATCTACCCGCGCCAATTCGGGCGCAAGTGTCGCCAGGGGACAACCGTGCTCGGGATGTTCACACATTTCCGGGCGCAGGTAGGTTTTCACAATTGTGGTCCGCAAAAACCTCGTGCAGCCGACGAAATGCACGGGGTTCGGTGCAAATGGCGAGGATTTTCTTAAGTTGTGTTCAGGAGCTGAAGTGTCTGTGCGAAGCTGAGTGGTCATGTTCTCGTCCCACCTCACTCCTTGCCGTAATCTTTGCTCCGCTTTCTCCACTATGGGGGAATTGCTCCGGGACGGCCTCCAGTTCTTGGCCACGATTTCACGCTCGCGGGCGGCTTTGGCCGCCGAGATCTTGTTCCTGCGAAAGCAGCTCGCCTACTACGAAGACCATCGGATCCGACCGCGTCCACTCCGCGACGCCTCCCGGTTGTGCCTGTTGTTTTGGTCTCGCCTGTTCGAGGAGCGCATCGCTGATGAACTGTCCTTAAAACTCGGCATCTATGTTTCCCCACGAACGATCCGCAAGTATTGGCCGCAGCTACCGGGGATGGGCAGCGGACGCCGGCGAACCCCGTCTCCAGCTTGGAAGACCTTTGTCCGCAATCATGCTCAGGGCATCGTGGCCTGCGATTTTCTGGTGGTGGTGACCGCTCGGTTCCGGATTCTGTTCGTGTTCGTGGCCCTGGAGATCGGAAGCCGCCGTATTCTGCATTGCAATGTGACGGCTCATCCTACGGCGGAATGGACGCTCCAGCAATTGCGGGACGCCATTCCGAGCGACCATCCCTATCAGTTCCTCATCCACGACCGCGATACGATCTTTTCGTCGGAGTGGGACGCGCAAGTGAAAAGCACCTTCGGACTCAGAGTATGGCGTACGCCGGTCCGGGCACCTCATGCGAATGCCTATTGTGAACGATTGATGGGAACGGTACGACGAGCGTGCCTGGATTTCATGATCCCGCTCCACGAACGACAACTCCGTGGAACCCTGCGGTCCTGGGTGACTCACTATAATAAAGGACGCCCACATTCGAG
>Ga0075434_100001644_pt1 | contig 19021 bp, 16 predicted proteins | sample RhiMethybrSRZTD3_FD_75298 | JGI IMG/M metagenome (GOLD analysis project Ga0075434, IMG submission 75298) | Populus rhizosphere microbial communities from Tennessee, USA - Rhizosphere MetaG P. TD hybrid SRZTD3 | ecosystem: Host-associated > Plants > Roots > Rhizosphere > Soil | place: USA... | reverse complement strand
GTGTACGCATCCAGCGCTTCTCGCTGTTTCGCGAATGGGAATTCGGTGTCGGTGAGGCGAAGCCTGACGGGCGCCCTGAAGTGATGCCCGAGGAAGCCCTGCCGTGGATCGATCTCGAACCCAGTGTCGAGCTCGACAACGACGTGGCATCGGTCTATTTCTCCTACCTGGTGGATCGTCCGGACTCGGTACTGGCGGCGTTGCGCACGATCGCCCAGGCGCCAGGCGTGGCTCTCGTTCATTGCGCAGCCGGCAAGGACCGCACTGGGACCCTCGTCGCGCTGGCTCTCTCGTTGGCCGATGCCGAACGCCAGGCGATCATCGATGACTACACCGCGAGTTCGGATCGCATGGAGAGGATCGTCGCACGGCTGATGGCCTCGCCGACGTACGCCGACAACCTGCGCGACCGGCCGTTGTCCTCACACCTGAGTCACCCAGAGACCATGATCAGCTTTCTCCGGCACATCGACGAGACCTTCGGTACCGTGCAACAGATGTTGATCAAGATGGGCTGGACGGCTGAGGACAACGACCAGCTGCGTTCCAAGCTGCTGTTTTGATTGCTTCGCTCGCGAAGCTCGCTCAGCGCGGATCGCACTGTGTAGCCATCCAGTTTGGCGTCAATCCCAGTCGATGGAGTCCACGGTCGCGGTCGTCAGCCGGAGCTCGACAGGGATCTCCTGCCCGACCTGTGGCGGCCGTTCCTTACGCGGCAGAAAGACCTGGCTCGACTGCATGTGTGGCGGCTCCAGGAACCAGCGTTTCTTGCCGTTGATGGTGTACGGGCTGAGCGCGAGTCCAGCAGCCGCGAGAGAACCGGTTGCGAAGGCGATGGCCCGATGCCGCACGGTCTTGGCTGAGGTCGGCGCCTCCATGCCTATGCCATGGGACGTGCCGCCTGCGACGACGACGATCCAGCCGCTGGCCGGGCAGACCCGCTGCCGGTAGCCCGCCCGATCGCCCCGCTTGACCTTATGGATGTCCAGCACCGTCGCAGTGGTGCTGCGTGAAGTCTTGTCACCCAACCAGAGCCGGGTGCCAACCCGCAACCGAACGGGCACGGGCTCTGCCTCCGCGCCACCGAGCTGGCGGGCCAGTGCGACCGTCTCCTCCGGAGGCAGGTGGGAGAACCAGAGCGTTCCGGGAGCCGTAGCGAGGGCCGCGTAGCCGAGCCGCTCGGCTTCGGCATAGCGGCCCTCGGTGTGCAACGGCAGGTGGATGGTCCAGCCCTCGAACCGAACACCGCGGAGCAGGGCCGCGACCCGACCAAGATCATCGGGCCGGATGCCATGCCGCTGCATTGACGTGAGGACCTCGACCAGCACTCGCGGACGATCACCGCGGGCGGCGAGCATTTCCAGATCGTTCAGCCGGGACACAGTAGTGATCACCGAACCATCGCTGATCAGCTCGCTGGCAAGCTCGCTAGATGCATCCCATGGATTCAAGATCACCACATCGCCTGGGAATGCCTCCCGCACGACGGCGACCTCAGAGGGAATGCCGACCGCGACCGTGTCAGCGCCGAGCTTGGTCGACTCCTCGGACAGCTGATGCAGGCCAAATCCATATCCGTTGCCTTTGATCACCGGCACAATGCCGGGCGTTGCGCCTGCTACCGTGCGCAGATGTTCTCGCCAGCGTTCCCCGTCAAGGCGCAGCGTTACACCACTCATGTCAGTACCATTCCACTCACTGGGGCACTCATCACCGACGTTTCATATAGAGGTCAAAAGCCTTGTAGAGCAGGGGGTTGAGGGGGAGGTCCCATTCACCGAGGTATTCCACCGCCTCGCCTCCGGTACCCACCTTGAACTGGATCAGACCCAGATGCGGGTCGTCCGCCTCGAGTCCCTCGGTGATTCCGCGGAGGTCGTAGATGGTGGCGCCGGCCTCCAGCGCATCGATGATCATCTGCCATTGGATGGCATTCGAGCCGCGGACCTCACGCTTGGCGGTAGAGCTGGCGCCGTAGGAGTACCAGGTGTGCTGGCCGACTCGCACCCAGGTCGTCGCAGCGACCAGGTCGCCCTCATGGCTGGCCAGGTAGAGCCTAATTCGATCAGAGTCTTCTGCAAGCAAGGCATCGAACATGGTCTGGAAGTAGGACAGCGGTCGGGGCCTGAAATGATCACGCTCGGCGGTTTCGACATAAAGCCGATGGAATTCGCCGAGCTGATCAACTGTTCCGAGGCGTACCACAACGCCCGCTTTGGCCGCCTTCTTGATGTTGCGCCGCCAGAGCTGGTTCATCCCGGCGAGCAGCTGATCAGGAGTCCGCCCGGCGATCGGCAGCTGAAACACGAATCGAGGCTGGCCGGCCGCGAATCCTTCCTCATCTTCCGGCGGGCGCCAGCCCATCTCACGTAGTTGGTTGCGGGTGCGTGTGGTCTCGTGGTTGACCTGGTCGGGAACTGCCTCGCTCAACCGGGTGACCCGTTCGTCGGCGATCGCCGCCTTGATCGTTTCGGCATTCCAGCGCCGCGCGACCGCCGGCGCGCCGATCCGTACGCCGAAGGCGCCGGCAGAGCGCACGTGATCAGCTAGTGGGCGCAGCCATTCGCCAATGTCGGGAGCTGCCCAGTCGATGACCGGCCCTTCGGGCAAGTAGGCGAGGTACTTCTTGATCTTGGGGAGCTGTCGATAGAGCACGAGTCCCGCGCCGACGGGTCCGTCTTTGCCGTTGAACCAGCCAATCGACTCGCTCCGCCACTCGCTTTTAACCTGCGCCCACGCTGGCGTCTGGAGGAAGCTCACCGAGGATTGTGCAGCATTGAACTCGCGATGCTGATCTGCCTCGATGGTCCGTACCGAAAAAGCCACAGGTGAGAATGTAATACCCGATATGCCGAGTCGCTTGCCCTCGCCAAAACCGACGTTACGGATGCCCTGAGCCCGTCGGAGTGTGCCCCTTTGCTTTTCGACAGGCTCAGCGGCCGTAAACAACCGAGTTGCGCACAACATTCTTACGCGGCGTGGGCTTAAGGTGACGCTTTATGCCCAACCGGAGAGTACCGTGAAGTGAAGTCTCGGGCTGCCCGGAATAGGCCCAACGCATCGGCCCCCGTGTTTCCCCGCGCGGGTAGGTCCCATCCCCTGTGCGGACGCCTATTCCGGGTTCAAGCTGTGGTGGCTGGGTCCATGAATCATGGAACCTCGCTCCTCACGAGAAGTGCTTGTGTAGCAGGTGGCCATTGGTGCCCAGAGCGATGACGTCAATGCGGTTCTCGTCCGACGAGACTGCCGTCGGGGTGTCCTCGATTCCGGTACCGATCGTCTCCCAGCCGGTCCACGTTCTCCCGTCCCACGATCGGTGCTGCAAGGTGTTGTTGTCGCCCTCCCGGAAGAGGTCTAACCGACGCAATCCCCATGACGAAACGGCGACATCAGAGTGGAGTCCACGGCCGAGGTTGACAGGAGGCAGCCAGGTCGATCCGTCGTACGACATCTGGTAGAGGCGGTTGTCGCGGCCTCGGTAGAAGACGTCGATCAGGTTGGGTGCGCGCGAAATGGCTGCCGGTGCACCCTCGAGGCTGCCGCCCAGCCTCTCGTAGTCGCTCCATCCCAGGCCGTTCCACCACCTGTGATACAGCGCGTTGTCGCCGCCCCTGACAAACACGTCCAGCCGGTTTTCGCCCCAGGAAGCCACGCTCGGGCTCGATGTGAGAAACCCCCCCAGCGGAAAGTAGCCGACCCATACTCCATTGCCCCAGGCCTTCTGCCACAGCTGGTTGTCGGTACCTCGGACGAAGACATCTAGCCGGTCCGGTCCCCACGCCACGGCTCCAGGACCGCCGACGACGGCGGCCCCAAGATCATCGGCTGGATACCAGTGCTTGCCGTCGTACGCCTCGTGCAGCATGGTCTGGCCGGCTGCCTGGGCAAAGACGTCAAGCCTCTTCTTGCTCCAGGACGCGACGCTTGGTGCTGAAGTGAACGAGCCGCCAAGATCTTCCCAGTCGCTCCACTGTGGACCGGTCGGGGTAGGGGACCGAGTCGGTGACGGCGCCGCGCGCGGAGTTGGAGTCACGAACGGTGTAGCCGCCGGAGCGGCGGGCCGCAGCATGAACAAAAGGCCGACACTCGCGAGCAGCAGCACGACGCTGCCGAGGCTCGCGGGCAACCACCATCGGCGATGGGGTTTGATCATGATCCTCCGCACAACGCAGCACATTAGCTCCCTTAGCCGCCGCGTTGTCAGCGTCTCAGTCGGTTATAGCCCATTGAGACGGGAAACTCGGAGATATTGGCTGCTGTGCGAAGATCACGAGGTTTCCGCCAGGGAGAAATGCTTATGCAGCAGCTGACCGCGGGTGCCGAGCGCGAGCACGTCGATCCGATTCAAGCCCCAGGAAACCGCTGACGGAGTATCAGTGATTCCGGCACCGATGGTTTCCCAGCCGGTCCAGCTTTTGCCGTCCCACCAACGGTGTTGCAGTGTCGTGTCGTCTCCCTTGCAGAAAAGGTCGAGCCGGTGCCGGCCCCATGAGGACACCGCGACATCGGAGTGGAGTCCGCCGCCGAGGTCGACGGGGCCGGACCCCATGGAGCCGTCGTAGGACTCCTGGTAGAGGTGGTTGTCGCGGCCGCGGTAGAAGATGTCAATCAAGTTCGGCCCTCGCGACACGGCCGCCGGGGCGCCCTCCAGATTGCCGCCAAGCCGCTCGTACGCGCTCCAGCCAGTACCGGTCCATGACTTGTGGTACAGCGCGTTGTCGCTGCCACGAACGAAGACGTCCAACCGGTTTCTGCCCCATGAGGACACGGTGGGACTCGACGTGAGGAATCCGCCCAGCGGGAAGTACCCCATCCACCCTCGGCTCCAAGATTTCTGCCAGAGCTGATTGTCGGCACCACGAACGAAGATGTCGAGCCTGTTCTGCCCCCACGCGACTGCGCCCGGCCCGCCGGCGATGGCCGGGCCAAGATCATCAGGCGGATACCATTTCGTGCCGTTGTAGGTCCGGTGCACCATGATCTGGCCGGCAGCCCGGGCGAAGACGTCCAGTCTGTTCACGCCCCAGGAGGCCACACTTGGCCCCGCGTTGAAGGAGCCGCCAAGATCATCCCACTCACTCCACTGTGGCATGCCTTCAGTCGATGTCGGGGCCCCAGGCATTGTCAGATTCCCCGACGGACTCGCGGGAGGTATCGTCGCCCGGGCGTCGAAGTTCGCCATCAAGAAGAGGCCGGTTCCCGAAAGCAAGAGCACCACGCTGCCCAAGATCACCGGCAGCGACCATCGGCGCTCGATATTGATCATGAGGGGAAGCATGGCAAAGCACACTATCCCTTCAAACATCAACTTGGCGGCGTGTCAGGTCGCTATGACCCAAACCGAGATGATCACAACTCGGTTACCTAGATGATCACAAGTCGGTTACTTCGCGATGATCTTGCCCGGGTTGAGGTTACGTCCTGGATCCATCGCGGTGAAGAGTCCGTCGATCATGTGGACGCCCGGCGCCGAGATATCCTGCTCCAGCCACGCGGCATGCTCGGTACCGACGGCGTGATGGTGTGACAGCGTGCCACCCGAGTCGACAAATGCCTGCTGGATCGCGTTCTTGAGCGGCTCATACTGACCCAACGGATCAACGCCATCGTGCTTGAACGCGAATGTGAAGTACAGGCATGCGCCGGAATGGTAGGAGTGCGAGAGGTGGCACATGATCCAGCCGGGGACACCGAGGTGCGCGTACACCTTCGCGGCGGCCGCGTTCACGTTTTTGTACAACGGCAGGAGCTTCGACCACGGCGCCGCTGTCTCTGAGACATCGCCGATCGCTCCGCGGTCCAGCAGGAAGTCTCGGATGTACGGGGTGTCGAACTTCTTCTGGTCGTACAGCGCGCCAGGGCCCTTGCCGACCAAGATCCCACCATGGTCGCTCACGATGTCCTTGACGATCTTCTTTTGTCTCCCGACATGGTCCTTGCCGCCCTCGTAGCCGATGAAGGATAGGCATACCTCGTCGAGCTTCCAGCCGCGCCGCTGCAGGACCTTCATCAGGCCCTTGCTGATCAACGATGAGATCGAGATCCCGCTCGACTTCTTCCTTGTCGCAAAAGAGAACGCGGTCTCCTTTGCGTCGGAGACTCTGGTGATGGACGGGTGCGCGTCGCTGGTCGAGATCTCCTGCATCGTAGCCAGCCCGGCCTCCCAGGATGGGAACAGGTATCCCAAGATCAGCCGTACCTCAGGGATCCGATGCACCTGTACGGTGACCTCGGTGATCACGCCGAGGCGACCCTCGGAGCCGAGCACCATCTCGCGTACGCTCGGCCCGGTCGAGGTGTGCGGCAACGGCCGAACCTCCAGCACCTTGCCCGGCATGATCACTCGCATGCCGCGCGCGATGTCGGAGATGTCACCGTACTTATCCGACTGCATCCCCGATGAGCGCGTTGCTACCCAGCCGCCAAGCGTGCTGTGGGTAAAGCTGTCGGGGTAGTGCCCCAGACACCAGCCCCGCGCGCCCAACTGCTCCTCCAGGTCGGGGCCCAGTGCGCCTGCCTGAATCCGCGCCAGACCAGACTCTTCGTCAATGTCGATGACCTGGTTCAGTCGGCCAAGATCGAGAGAGATGACGGGGCGGGTCTCATCCTCGGGCGCATGCAGACTGCCAGCGATATTGCTGCCTCCCCCATACGGAATGATCACCGCGTCTGCCGCTACGCCGCGATCGACGATGAGCTGCACCTCCGCCTCGTTGCCCGGATAGAGTACGACGTCCGGTACCCGCGGGATGTCGCCTGCTCGTATCCGCAGCAAGTCCCGTGCGCTCTTGCCGTAGGTGTGGACAATGCGGTCAAGATCATCTTGGACAGCGTTCTCGGCGCCAACCGCATCGGTCAGTTCTGCCAGCAGCTGATCGCTGATCACGGGCGTCGGGATGGGCAGGTCCTCTAGCGACATCGGAGCGGTCGGGGTGGTATCCACATCAAGATCGATAGCGTTGATCACGAACGGCCGAAACGCCGGCTTGTCCTCGTGGTGGAAACTCACACCTTCGACTCCCCAGCCCCACCACTTCATGTGCTTGACGTCGGGCATCCCTGTCGTTCTCCTTCGTTCTGCTCTGGGCAGGTCTACGCGTGGTTGGCGCGATATGTGGTGGCGTAGTCGATGAGCCCGCTCACCTCTTTGCTGATGCGTTCGGAGAATTGGATCACGGACTCCCCGTCCTCGGGCCGCATCGGCTCCCCGTAAGCGACTAACACCGGCAGCCGCCCGTGCGTCGGCCAGTTCTGGCCGTAGGGCATGGCCTCGGATGCGCCGACGATCGCAACGGGCAGGCAGGGCACATCCCGGCTGATGCACAGCGCTGCGGCGCCTGGCTTGAACGCACCCATTTCGCCGGTCCGCGAGCGCGTGCCCTCCGGGAAGAGCAGCAGGGGAACGCCGTCATCGAGCAGGCTGGTCGCCAGGCCGTGGCGGCCGCGGAGTCCGGTGCGGTCGACCGGGAACGCATTGAAAAACAACGAGGTGAGGCCCTTGCGCCACCAAACGTCGAAGAAGTAGTCGGCGGCTGCGCCCGCTGCCACATACCGTGCCACCTTGCGCGGCAAAGATCCGAGAATCAGCGGAGCATCGAGATGACTCGCGTGATTGGACACGACGACGAACGGTCGATTCAGGCCTCGGAGATGCTCCTCGCCGAGCACCGTCACGGTCACGAGCCGCCAGACCAAAGGCTTGAGCAGGCCTCGCTGCGCCACGAAGCGCGCGCCGGCATGCAGCGGCGATGTGTAGCGAGTCCGGCTCGACATGGGCTTAGCCTAACCCGACCCGCATTTGCGCCGAGCTAGTCAAGGAACGCACGAGAGAGCCCCGAGATCTCTCGAGTATCTGCCCTGAGCCAGTCGAGTATGCACCCTGAGCCTGTCGAAGGGCACCCATACCGCTAGTGGCGGCCCGAGGTCAGGCCGCGCGAGACCGCTCGCACCACGCGATGCGGCAGATGCTCACAGATCGTGATCAGCACCTTGTAGCGCTTGGTCGGGATGGAGATCACCTTGCCGGCTGCGGCATCATCCAGGCACTCAGTGACCACCCGGTCGGCATCCAACCACAGGGGATCAGGGATCGAGCCGATGTTGATGTTCGCGCGCTCGTGGAACTCGGTACGTACCCAACCAGGACATAGCGCCGTGACCTTGACGCCGGTGCCATGCAACTCATTGGCAAGGCTCTCCGTGTACGCGGTCACCCAGGACTTGATGGCCGAATAGCTGCCCATGGCCACGAAGCCAGCGGTGCTCGAGACGTTGATGATTGTGCCGGCTCCGCGTTCCCGCATGGCCCGTCCGGCAGCCCCTCCGAGCATCAAGACGGCCCTGATCATGACGTCGATCCCGTGTTCGTGAGGACTCGTGTCCAGGTCGGTGAGCTTCGCCCGGATTCCGAAGCCCGCATTGTTGATCAGCATGTCGATCGGCTGCTCGATGCTGGTCAGCCGCTCAGTGATCCTGATCACCTCGTCGCGTACGGCCAGATCTGCGACGATCATTTCCACGCTGACGGCGTAGCGCTCCTTCAGTTCGGTGGCCATCTCCGAAAGCCGATCAGCCTTGCGCGCTACGAGTACCAGATCATCGCCCCGCGCCGCAACCGCCCGCGCGAACGCGGCTCCAATGCCCGACGTACCCCCGGTGATCAGCGCAGTTGCCATGCGCTCAACCCTATGCCGCGCGCATGCCGACGCCGATCTTCGTCCGCGTCGGGCGCCTCGCCGATTGGCAGGGTCTAGGCGTCTGGCAGAAGTGTCCGGATGAGCGTGTCGGTGAGCCAACGGGCGTGCTGCGACTGAGTCCAGCCGATCTCGTCACAGAGCATGCGGGCAACATCGAGGCTAGCGAGGGCCCAGATGATTTCACCGGCTCGTCGTGTGGTGACGCGTAACGGTCCGCGGGCGGCGATCCATTTCGCGTAGGTCTGCATGTTGTCCAGGCGGAAGCGATTCATCTCCTCGAACACATTTGCCATCTCGGGCTCGACCGCCGATGCGGTGCGCAGGATCTCAAATACCGGCCGCAGCTCGGTTGAGATGCCGGCGATGAATTTGGCGAACAGCTCGATCTGTTTGCGTTGGTCCATCTCATTCCGGATGGCCTGGGCATCCTGTCGTTGGGTCACGTTGGCGACCGCGTCATCGGGCACCAGGCGAAGATCTATTAATGCGGTGAGTACCCGCGCCTTGTTGCCGAAGATCGCATGAACGGTGTCGCGAGCCACGTCGGCCCGCACGGCGATGTCCTTGATCGTGGTCCGGGCATAACCACGCTCCAGGAAAAGCTCCGACGCCGCTTCAAGGATGCGGGTACGAGTGCGGGCTGCCTGCTCGTCGCGGACGGCGGAGGAGTACTTGCGCTTGTCCTTGACCTCGACCACGAGTTCATCCTACAGTATCAGTATTAATCCGACAGAGTGTAGGATCATCTTGGGAGAGACCACCATGATTGAGCTGCTTACCCAGCCGCCACCGCCTGAGGCGAGCGCCAAGTTGGCGGCGATCGACGGCGTTCGCATCGTTCCGACAATGCTCACCACGCAAGAAGGACCCGACGGTTATCTCGGACCGGAGGCGGCGGGTGCCGTCCTGATCCTGCACGCGACGTTCGTCGATGAGCGAGGGTTCCAAGCGTTCTGGGCGCGCGCGGCCGCGCTCTTTGAGCAGCTGTCCAAGGCACCTGGGTTCATCCGCCGATTCAGCTTCGCTGATGGTCCGCTGGGCTACTTGATCGCATTCTGGCGGACTCCGGCCGACGCCCATACGTTCTTCTCCAGCGATGAGCACCAGGCGGCGATGCGTGACCTCTACCGCGAACGCTGGCAATACACTCACTTCGCGGCGCTCTGGGAAATGACAGCGCCACGCCAACGCGTCATCTTCTGCCAGCAGTGCGACGCCGTGACGCCCACCACCGACCGAGTCTGCACGGGATGCGGCGCTGAACTGCTCGATCCCTTTGCCATCCCAAGCAATGCCGCTTGCTGAGCTGACTGCCTTACCCCAGGAGCGCGCTATTACGAGTCGGAGTTGGACTGAAGTAGAGCTGCAGTTTCTCGGGCGATGGCCAGCTCCTCGTTGGTGGGTACCACAGCGATGGTGATCGGTGCCCCGTCCGGCGAGATCACGCGTGCGAAGTTGGAGCGTACGTCGTTGAGCTCCGGATCCACCACGAACCCGAGAACGTCAAGCCCGTCCGCGACGGCCGCGCGTAGCGATGGGCTGTTCTCCCCGACCCCGGCCGTGAAGCTCAACACGTCGAGCTGGCCAAGGAGTGCCAGGTACGCGCCGATGTAGTGCTTGAGCCGATGGACGTACACCTCGAACGCCAGCTGCGCGGCCCCGTCGCCGGTGCTGCGCTGCTCTTCCAGTGCACGGAAGTCGTTGACACCCGCCATGCCCTTGAGACCGGACTGCTTGTTCAGCAACGTGTCGATCTCGGCAATGGTCATCCCGAGCTCGTTGTGCAGGAAGGTGTGCAACCCAGGGTCAACATCGCCGGAGCGGGTACCCATCACCAGGCCCTGGAGCGGCGTCAGGCCCATTGAGGTGTCGATCGCAAGGCCACCGCGTATCGCCGACGCCGAACAGCCGTTCCCTAGATGCAGCACGATCTGATTCAGCTCGGCGAGATCGCGACCCACCAGCTCCGCAGCCGCTCTGGAGACATATTGATGCGAGGTGCCGTGGAAGCCATAGCGTCTGATCCGATAGCTCTGAGCAAGATCACGAGGGATCGCGTACGTCGCGGCGGCAGCCGGCAAAGTGTTGAAGAAGGCGGTATCGAAGATTGCAACATGCGGTACGTCGAACTCGGCACGTGCGGCCTCGATCCCCGAAATTGCACCTGGATTGTGCAGCGGAGCAAGGGGAATGAGGTCCTTGATCTCATTGAGTACATCGTCATCGATGATCGTCGGGTCTGAGAGGTCCGGTCCACCATGGACGACTCGGTGCCCGACAGCGCATAGCCCGGTGACATCAAGATCAACACCGGCAGCAGCAAGATCCTTAGTCATTGCCTGCATTGCTGCGGCGTGATCAGCGACTGCACTGCCGGGCTCACCGATGCGCTCGATGATGCCCTTGGCCTGGACCTCCGCAGTCTCCGGCACCACGAGCTGGTATTTCAGTGACGAGGAGCCGGCGTTGAGGACCAGGATCGGCAGGTCGCTCATGCTGAGCTCCCGGCCGCCGCTTCTGTTGGCGTGGCCTGCTTCATGCCTTGGGCCTGTACGGCGGTGATCGCGACAGTATTCACGATGTCGGAAACCAGCGCGCCCCTGGACAGATCGTTGACCGGCTTGCGCAGCCCTTGCAGTACCGGGCCAATCGCGATGGCGTGAGCACTGCGCTGCACTGCCTTGTAGGTGTTATTGCCGGTGTTCAGGTCCGGGAAGATGAACACGGTCGCACGTCCAGCAACCGATGAGTTCGGTAACTTGGTCCGCGCCACTTCCGGATCCACCGCAGCGTCGTACTGAATGGGACCCTCGAGCAAGAGATCAGGAGCGCGGAGAGCCACCAGCTGCGTCGCGGCCCGCACTTTCTCTACATCGGCACCCGATCCGGACGTGCCAGTCGAGTACGACAACATCGCGACACGCGGCTGGATACCGAACTGTTGTGCGGTCTCCGCCGAGGAGATCGCGATATCGGCCAGCTGCTCAGAGGTCGGCTCGGGTATGACCGCGCAGTCGCCGTAGACAAGCACCCGGTCGGCCAGGCACATCAAGAACACGCTCGAGACTGTGCTCACCCCAGCCTTTGTCTTGACGAACTCCAAGGCTGGCCGGATCGTGTGCGCGGTAGTGTTCACCGCGCCCGAGACCATCCCGTCGGCCAACCCTAGATGGACCATCATCGTGCCGAAGTACGAGACGTCGGTCATCGCCGCTCGCGCGCGCTCGAGCGTCATCCCCTTATGGGCTCGGGCTTGCGCGTACGCGGCGGCAAACGTCTCGACGAGATCGGGTTGCGACGGCGACACGATGGACGCCTCATCAAGATCAAGACCAAGTGCCGACGCCCGAGCGCGGACCTTGGTCTCGTCGCCGAGCAAGATCAGGTTCGCGACACCGCGACGGAGCAAAATCGCTACCGCCTCGAGGATCCGATCATCGTCACTCTCCGGCAGCACGATCCGTTGCCGATCAGCGCGTGCCCGCTCCATGAGCTGGTATTCAAACATCAACGGCGTGCGGACATCAGAGGCCGAGACGTTGATCGCGGCGAGCAATGCCGCCTGGTCCACCTGCTCGGCAAACCCCCGACGTGCGGTCTCGATCTTGCGACTCGACTCCTTGGTGATCGGCCCGCGCACCCTCATCAGCCGCTCGGCCGTTGTGAAGGTACCAAGATCAGTCAGCGCGATCGGCAAGTCCTGCTGCACGCCTTCGGACAGCCGCCGGATGCTGTCGGGGATTGGGTATCCGCCGGTAAGGAGGATTCCAGCCAACACCGGGAACGTTCCAGACTGATGAGCCAGCATGAGACCGGGAATGAGATCTGTACGGTCGCTCGGCGCGATCACCGCAACGTCAGGACCGAGTCGATCAAGGACGTTGGGCAGACTCATCGCCGCAACGATCACGCTCAAGGCCTCCCGATCCATCCAGGCCTCGTTGCCTAACACCAGTCGACCGTCGGCCGCCGCGACCAGGTCTCGGAAAGTCGGTGCGGACAGCAGCGGGCTCTCCGAGATGGCAGCTGTCACCACGTTGGGAAGATCGGCGAGCGCAGCGCGGATTGCCTGCGCGATCTCATGATCAACACGATTGGCGATCACCGCGACGGTTTGTGCATGGTTGGCTCGCAGTTCCGCGATCGCGCTGGCGGCAGCGGCCCGGATCTGTTCCGGACTCCGCTCACGACCATGGACCACCAAGATCACGGGGGAACCAAGATTGGCGGCGATCTTGGCGTTGAAGGACAGCTCGGTCCCCGTCGCCACGTCGGTATAGTCCGAGCCCACGACCAAGATCACATCGAAGCGATCGGTCAGCTGCCCGAAACGTTCAACGATGACATGCAATGCCTCGTCCGCGTCCGCCCGCGCAGCATCGTAGGTGACCCCGATGGCCTCATCGTAGGACTGTGAGATGCCCGGTTGATTGACAAGAAGATCAACAATGAGGTCGATATCGTTGCTGCCGGAGCTGGTTGTCGTCAGTGGACGGAACACGCCGACGGAGCCAACTTCCCGAGTCAGCGCGTCCAGCAATCCAAGCGCTACGGCTGATTTGCCGGTGAAGCCCTCAGGCGATGCGACGTAAACGCTGCGACTCACGGGACTGACGTTATCGGCAAGTCACGCCATCTACGCGTCAGCGCGATGGAGTCGGAACTATCTTGGTTCGCGTGGCTGCCCCCGTTCCACCGGAGATTCCCGGTATGGCGGACTGGCGCGCAATCGCGCGGGGCGGCTTCGCGATCGTCTGGGAAGCTCGCCAAGAGTCGCTGAACCGACTGGTCGCGGTCAAGGTTGACGAGCGCAAGCTAGACAGCGAAGCCGAGCAGCGACGCTTCCTCCGCGAAGCGGGTGCGGCGGGTCGGATGTCGGGCCATCCCGGCATTGTCACCGTTCACGACGCCGGTCTGCTGGGCGACGACCGGCCATTCCTCGTTATGGAACTGTGTCCCGGCGGCTCGTTGACACGCTGGCTTACAGCGGATCCGCGACCGAGTCAGCGCCGCGTTCGCGAGGTGGGCGTACGCATTGCCGACGCGCTAGCCGCTGCTCATTTGCTAGGCGTGCTGCATCGCGACGTCAAACCGGCCAACATCTTGATCGACGCGTACAACAACGCCGGGCTAGCCGACTTCGGGCTTGCCGCACTCATCGACCCAGACATGCCGCTCAGCGAGACGGTGGAAGCGATCACGCCCGCGTACGCGCCGCCGGAGGTCTTTGCGAAGAAGCCGCTCACCGAGTACGCAGACGTCTATTCCTTGGCAGCCACGCTGTACGCCGTCCTCAGCGGTCATCCTCCCCGGTGGTCGGAGACAGTCGAGACGCCGAGCATCCCCGAGATCATGAAGCGACAGCGGCTACCGATCAAGAGCATCCCCGGAGTCGACAAGGGCTTCATGGAAGTGCTGCTGAATGCCATGGCCGAGGATCCCGAGGACCGACCGACCGCTGCGCAGTTCCGTGATCAACTGAAGGCGCTCGACCTGTCGACCCAGCTCGCGCCGAAGCCACTGACAACCGCGGAGGGTAGTCGGGAGTCGGCGCCTACGCCGCATCCGGAGGAGCCAGCTGCCAAGGTCGCCAAGGCAGCCGCTAGCCCGGTCCCTGCGTCCCGCTCACCAAACAGATGGGAGCGTCGCGGAGTAGTGACCTTGATCGTCGTTGCCGTGTTGATCGTGGTTGCATCAGCTATTGCCGTGATCAACTTGGCGGGACGTACTCCAGCAGTCGAACCGTCGCCGTCCTTATCGGCGACCTCGAACGTTCCTGAGACCCCGAGCGGTACACCTGTTGTGGTCCCCGCCGGCTTCATCGACTGCTCCGAGCAGCTCGGCGCGGACGTCTATTGCGCATCTCGACCGGAATGTTGGGGCACGGTGAACGGTCTAGGCGATGTCCCGTGGCTCGGGGTTCCGCAGGCATGCAACAAGACCCACGTCTATCAGACCTTCATTGCGGGACGGATGACCTATGACGTCCGGCGGCAGTCTCAGCTGGAGTCCGATGCGCTCATCCACCGGATATGTACCAACCAGATCGCGAACTCCATGCTGCGCACCAGGGATCGCCGATCGGACTGGGAGATCTGGTCTTTGGGGCCGCAGCAGCCGAACGAGTACTTCTTCCGCTGCATTATCGGCCGCGGCGAGCGGTCGGAACCGCTGGAGCTTCACGCTCCGGGCTGACAGCAGCCAACTGTTCGATGCCGGTGAGCAGCCGGTCAAGCATTCGCTCAAAATCCCAGCCCGACGGATCGTCGAATCCACCGGCCTCCCAGATTGCGGCCGTGTTGGGGTAGCGGTTCCAATCGAAGTAGGTCACCCAGAAGCTGGCCCGGGAATCCCAGTAAGCTTCCGCGGAGACGCCGGTATGCCGCGCTTCGTCGGCGTCGCTGATCATGGAGCGGGCGGCCCCCAGCAGCTGCCATTGGATCAGGTTGGAGATCGCCACGTTCTCCGCGCCGATGAATCCGGCGTCACGCAGCGCAGCATAGAGCGCCTCGGAGACATCCATAACGTGCGGGCCGATCGGGAGCCGGGCCATGTTGTAGTCCAACAGCCACGGGTGGGCGGCATAGATACGCCAGGTTTCTCGTGCCCACTGTTCGACGCGTTGCCGCCATTGCAGCTCGGGAGCGGGGATGGCGTGCTCGGCATACACATGATCGATCATGAGCTCGACCAGCTCGGAGCGGCCTGGCACGTAGGTGTAGAGCGACATGGCGCCGACCGCGAGGCGGCTCGCCACCTTGCGCATGGAGAGAGCCGCCAGGCCCTCGGCATCAGCTATTGCCACACCTGCTGCGACGACCTCAGCGAGGCTGATACGAGGCTTAGGGCCGCGTACGGGAGATTGCTGCGTGGGCGCCCAGAGCAGCTCGACGGCTCGCCGACCTTCGGGTGTACCGGGCTGGGCGTCAGTGGCCACGCTCGCATCCTCGAATCCAGAAAGTGTCAGTAGTTCGTGCTTGTTTATCTCCGTACAGTGTATGTTATTCTGAATCCAGTACGGCGTACGGAGTTCGATCCCGAGGGGCGTTGATGATCAACCCAATGATCCACCCAGTGATCCACCCAATGATCCACACAGAACGGCTGACAAGGCATTTCGCGAGCAAGAAGGAGACCGTCGAAGCGGTGAAGGGTGTCGATATTGACGTCGCCGCAGGCGAGCTGGTGGCCTTCCTCGGGCCGAACGGCGCAGGAAAGTCAACGACCTTGCGGATGCTGACCACCCTGCTGCCTCCGACTGCCGGCAAGGCCTGGGTGGCCGGCGCGAGCATTACGACCGAGCCGGCCGTGGTGCGGTCGCGGATCGGCTACATCGGTCAGGGGGACGGGGCTGGGCACAGCTTCCGGGTGATGGATGAGCTGGTCATGCAGGGCCGGTTCTATGGCATGAACTCCTCCGATTCGCTCTCTCGAGCCCAGGAGCTGACCAAAAGCCTCGATCTCACAGCGCTGGAGAAGCGCAAAGTCAGCACGCTGTCCGGCGGTCAGCGGCGCAGGCTGGACATCGCGCTCGGGCTCATGCATAGCCCGCGACTGCTGTTCCTCGATGAGCCATCAACCGGGATGGATCCACACAACCGGGCCAACCTCTGGGACCACATCAACCGACTGCGTGATCAACAGGAGACGACCATCGTGCTCACCACGCACTACCTGGAGGAGGCCGACGCGTACGCGGAACGGGTGCTCGTTATTGATCATGGGGAGATCATCGCCAACGACACCGCGGGAAATCTCAAGGCGAAACTTGCCGGGGACCGGATCATGATCACGGTCGACGGCGTCAATGCGGCTGCTGCATCGGCTGTCGTCGCTGGTCGAGGAAAAGACCTGACCACGTCCAACGGATCGCGGGAGGTCACAATTGCCGGCCGCTTCGAGCGGGGTACGCGTACGCTGCCCTGGCTGTTGCGCGAACTTGATCATGCTGGAGTCGACGTACGAGCGGCCGACGTGCGGGTACCGACCCTGGACGACGTCTTCTTGAGCCTCACTGGCCGAAGCCTGCGCGAGGAAAGTGAGGTGACTTCATGAGCACATTGGTTGCTGACACTCGGAACGTCTTCCAGCGGGAGATGTCGCTGGTGCTGCGTGATCCGTTCTCCATGATCTTCTCCCTGGTCCAGCCGCTGGTCTTCCTTGCGCTCTTTGGACCGCTTTTGGCCGGTTCCGTGGATCCGGCCGCGATCAACGGCGCGTCGCCACTGCAGTGGTTCCTGCCCGGAGTGATCGTGATGATCTGCTTGTTCGGGACGAGCACGACCGGTGCCAACCTGCTCTTCGAGATCACCATGGGCTCGTACGAGCGGGTGCTGGCCGCTCCGTTGCACCGCTCCTCGATCTTGATCGGCAAGGCTCTGAAAGAGCTGGCTCCGCTGGTGGTGCAGGCCGCGCTCGTGACCCTGGTGTCGATCCCATTTGGCTTCAAGCTCTACCCCATACACGTGCTGGCAGGACTGTTGTTGCTGGGCGTCTTCGGGGTGGGGATGGGTGCGTTCTCGAATGCGCTCGCCATCGCTTCGCGCAAGCGGGAGTGGATGTTCTGGGCAGTGCAGCAGTCGTTGCTGTTCCCGCTGTTGATCTTGTCGGGGATGATGCTTCCGCTGGAGGCTGGCCCGGAGTGGATCCAGGTGCTCGGCAAGTTCAACCCGTTGACCTACATCGTGGACGCAGAGCGGGCACTGTTCTCTGGCACCTTCAACGATCCATCCATCGGCTGGGCGGTGCTGGCGGCGATGATCACCTGCGCGGCCGGCCTCTGGGTTGGCGTGAAGCAGGTCGCTCGGAGCACCACTTGATGACGTCGTTTGCCTTAGAAATCCCCCGATCACAGCGTGCCGTCACCACCCCAGCCGCACCCGGCACCGGGCTCGCCAACGAGACTGCGGGCAAGCGACTTTACAGCAAACGTGCACGTGCGTTTCCGCACTAGAGACAGGACGCCCGGCGCCCGACAGGTACTTTCACGGCCCCCAGCCGTCACCCGTCGCCAATGGTTCTCCGCACAAGGACACGTATGGAGCCCGATTCGCCCGAAATCGGCGACATTCGTGGCCTCGTGCGGAGAAACGGTCCCTTGTCCAGAGGATGACCCTTAGACGTTCTCCTTGAGCCACGCGATGTCAGAGCCCTGACCCTCGCGGCCCCCCGGCGTTTCGACAACAACGGGGACGGCCGCCGTACGCACCACCTCCGCGAGGGCAGCCGTGCCAACCTCACCCTCGCCGAAGTTGGCGTGCCGATCGGCCCCGGAGTCGAAGGGATCGCGGGAATCGTTGGCGTGGACTAGATCGATCCGGCCGGTGATCGACTTGACTCGATCGACGAGACCGACCAGTTCCTCGCCGCCAGCGTGAGCGTGGCACGTGTCGAGACAGAAGCCCACGGTGTCACCGTCTTTGGCCTGACCGATTGCATCCCACAGTCGCGCGATGCGCTCCAGGCGCCGTGCCATGGCATTATCGCCGCCGGCAGTGTTCTCGATCAGTAGCGGCACGCGCATCTCCATACTGTCGATGCACTTGCGCCAGTTGTCGAAGCCGATGGCGGGATCGTCGTTCTTCAACACATGACCGCCATGCACGATGAGTCCGGTCGCACCGACCTCGGCCGCCGCATCGAGATACTGCTGCAGGAACTTCCGGCTCGGGATGCGGATCCGGTTGTTGGTGGTCGCCACATTGAGCACGTACGGCGCATGCACGTAGAGCACTATCCCGGCCTCCTGGGCCGCGGCCTTCAGCGCGGCTGCACCGCCGGCGTACCTGATCTCTGGGCCCTTCCACGCTTGTGGATCCCCGAGAAAGAACTGTGCCAGTGTCGCTTTGCGCGCCGCGGCCTCTGCGATGGGATCAACCTGGTCCCCGTGACCACCAACCTGCAGTGTCGTCATGGTTCTCGACCCTATGTCTCAGCCCAACGAATGGTCGCTGCCGCCCGACCGCCTCGCTGGGAACGCTCGCGCCATCATGGTGGAATGGCCCACCACGCCGCCAATCAGCGACCGATGCTGGGTACCGCCATCCTGACCTAGACCAATTGAGTCCAGCCATTCGGCTGTACTCGGCTCAGCTCGGCCAGGGCCGGGTTGTCCTCTCGAATGAAATTCCTACACGAGTCGGGTAAGCGGCATGTGCCGGTTGACGTCTTTATAGAGGAGGTATCGGAAGACTCCGGGGCCGCCTGCGTAGCAAGCCTGGGGGCAGAACGCCCGCAGCCACATGAAGTCGCCAGCCTGCACCTCCACCCAGTCGGTGTTGAGTCGGTAGACGGCCTTGCCCTCCAATACGTAGAGCCCGTGCTCC
>Ga0075434_100001641_pt1 | contig 19027 bp, 17 predicted proteins | sample RhiMethybrSRZTD3_FD_75298 | JGI IMG/M metagenome (GOLD analysis project Ga0075434, IMG submission 75298) | Populus rhizosphere microbial communities from Tennessee, USA - Rhizosphere MetaG P. TD hybrid SRZTD3 | ecosystem: Host-associated > Plants > Roots > Rhizosphere > Soil | place: USA... | reverse complement strand
CCTGCGGAACTCAATAGCATCAAGGCTGCCAGGACACAAATCTTAGTGATAACCATTCCAGGCCTGCCCTTAGTCCGACTCATCTTAAGGGTTGTCTAATGTCTCTAGCATCACGCAAGGTCACGCCACGCTAGTCTCGAGAGGGGTTGAGAACCTGGGTAAAGTGCCGTGACGATCATCAATTCCTTATCCCACCGAAGAGAGCCAGTTCCAACCATTTCCAGTGGCAGTCCACTTCTTCAAAGCCTATCGCGCGTAACCATTGAAGTTGAATCTCGACGGTGGTCAGCTTGTTCGACGGGTCTTCGTCTGCCTCGGTGATCTGCAGGGCACGTAGGAACTGAGCATGTAGCTTGGCGCTTGCAGGTGCCACGTGCTCCAGATTGCAGAAGACGCCACCGGGCTCCAATACCGTGTAGATTTCGGAATAGAGCGCCTGCTTTCGTTCGTCAGTGCAGTGATGGATGGCAAAACTCGAAACGACCGCGTCGAAGCGACCCAGCTCGGGCAGCGATTTGTCGAGGTCGTGCTCGATCACCTTCACATTGACATACCCGCGAAACCGCTCTCGTGCTGCGTGCAGCATCGGGGGAGAGAAGTCCAGTGCCACCGCATCGACGTGGGGCCTCTCAATCCGCAGCAATGCCAGAAGTCGGCCGTCGCCGGTTCCGAGGTCAAGAACTCGCTTGACTTTCCGGGGGATGAACTCCAGTAGGACGGCTTCACCCTCCGTCCGATGCGGAATGCGATCTGCACGGGCCAGATACTTCAGCGCATGCTCGGCAGTAACGTACTCGTTCAGGTTCGGAGCGTTCATAGGCAGCGGATTGGGCTCGTGATGAGCTTGCAAAGCAGGCGGTCTCAAAACTTGGATGCCACCGGTTTCTTTCGCATGCGGATGGAAAGGGGCGTGATTTCGACTAGTTCGTCATCCCGGATGAACTCGAGGGCCTTTTCGAGGCCCATCTCTCGATACGGGATGAGACGGACAGCCTCGTCTGCTACTGAAGCCCGCATATTGGTAAGTTTCTTCTCTTTGGTTACATTGACGAAGAGATCTACGGAGCGGGAGTTTTCACCGCAGATCAAGCCTTCGTAGACGGGATCACCAGGCCTTACAAAAAGCTCGCCGCGATCCTGAAGATTATTGAGCGCGTAGGCCGTGGCTTTCCCGGCTCGGTCGGCCACAAGCGCTCCGGTAGGCCGGGAAGGGATTTCTCCCTGCCAGTCGTCGTAACCATCAAACAAATGATTCATGATTCCGGTGCCCTTGGTATCCGTCAAGAACTCCGTTCGAAATCCAATCAGACCTCTGGCTGGAACCCGGAATTCCAACCTCACGCGCCCGCTGCCGTGGTTAATCATTTTGACCATCTTGCCCTTGCGCGTGCCGATCTGTTGTGTTACCACGCCGATAAACTCTTCAGGACAATCGACCAGGAGCATCTCCATCGGTTCGACGACCTTGCCGTCGCTCGTTTTGGTTACGATCTCGGGTTTTGAAACTTCGACCTCATAACCCTCGCGGCGCATCATCTCCAGCAGAATCGCCATCTGCAGCTCGCCACGCCCCACAACGCGAAAAGCCTCGGGCGATGAGGTGGGTTCCAAACGCAGGCTGACATTACGCAGGAGTTCTTTATCCAGTCTCTCCTTGACATGGCGTGAGGTGACATACCTACCTTCTTTGCCGGAAAAGGGCGAGGTGTTGGCAGTGAAGATCATGGCCAATGTTGGTTCGTCAATCTTGAGAGGAGGCAACGGATGAGGATTCTCAGCGTCTGCAATGGTCTCGCCAATCGTAATGCTGCTGCTGCCGGCCACCGACACGATTTCGCCGGCTGAAGCTTCTTCGACTTCCAGACGCTTGAGGCCGTCAAAAACACAGAGCTGAGTTACTTTGATCTTTTCCTGCGCGCCATCCAACCTGCAGATAGAAACGAAGTCTCCGTGTCGGATGGTTCCATTGCTAATTCGGCCGATGGCGAGACGTCCGACATAGTCACTGTAGTCGATATTCGTAATCAGCATCTGCAGATTTTGACGCGGGTCGAATTGAGGAGGAGGAATATGGTTCTCGATGGCGTCAAAGAGAGGCCGCAGGTCTTTGGCCTCATCTTCGAGACGACGTTTCGCCAACCCCGTTCTGGCGTTGGTATAGATCACCGGGAAATCAATCTGGTCCTCCCGGGCATCCAAATCAATAAATAGATCATAGACCTCGTTGATGACCTCGGAGATTCGGGCGTCAGGACGATCGATTTTGTTGATGACAACAATTGCCGGCAAGTCCTGTTCCAGGGATTTGCGCAGGACAAACCGCGTTTGGGGAAGAGGGCCTTCGGAGGCATCAACCAGCAGCATGACGCCGTCTACCATCTTGAGCGTGCGCTCCACCTCTCCGCCGAAGTCAGCGTGGCCCGGCGTGTCCACAATATTCAGCTTGAGGTGATTGTAAAAGAGAGCGGTATTCTTCGCCATGATGGTGATGCCCTTCTCACGCTCGAGATCGATATTGTCCATCACCCGCTCCTGGACACGCTGGTGTGCGCGAAAGATGCCGCTTTGCCAAAGCATGGCATCCACCAGCGTGGTCTTGCCATGATCAACGTGAGCGATAATGGCTAAGTTGCGAATGTCCTGCCGTGTTTGATACACGCGCCTCCATCAGTCCGGCTTCAACCCTGCTCCCAACGGCCTATGATAGTTCACCTGAATAGCAGCGACAAACGAAAAGGGGACAAGTGTTCCGTAGGATCGATCGAGAAACACAATGATTCGCCGGTCAGATCGCTCTCGCCTCGACAAAGTGTTGGAACTGCCTTGAGATTGGTGTTACGTTCTAAACAGACCATGACAGTGTCGTGGAGCTGCGCAGGATCCTGGTTTTCTCTGCTTACTGTACGGCACGGTCTCCGCCGCCAGCTCAGGTTCACATGAACGAGGAAGTATAGGTGCGAGAGCCGGTCGAGCCCATGAATCAGCTTGGGATGATACGTGAATAGAATCCGATCAGCTCTGAACGGAGCGTGGATACTTCTTCTCCTTAACTTTTCGGGGTCTCTTTGGGGCCAGGTGGTTGTGAATGGAACGGTCGCCGATGAATCGAAGCGCCCGCTAGAATCTGCCAGAGTCACGCTTGAATCTGAGAATCGAGGCGCCACCGTAGAAACCTACTCCAACAGGAACGGAGAGTTCAATTTCAACTTGAGCCCTGCGGGACAGTATTACTTCAGTATCGCGCTGCCGGGTTATTACGAAATCAATAGGAAGAGTGTCAATCTGATCGTCGGCGCCAACATTGTCACCATCGATCTGATTACGCAGGATCCGGCGAGCTTCTCAATTGATGTATCACCCGAACAAAATCTCGTGGTGGAGCAAGTGGCGCTATCTCAAACCTTAGGGGAAGCAGAAATTATGGCTATCCCGGCTACGCGGTGGAATTTCTTTGAGAACATGATTGCCGTCATGCCGGGTGCACTTAAGGACAATTCCGGCAAGCTTCACTTCCACGGCAGCTCTTCCGACCAGACCAACTGGTTGCTGGACGGATTCAATGTCGCGGACCCTTCTTCCGGCGAGCTGGAGACGAGCCTGAGCATCGAGGCCGTGCAGGCGTTCGATCTCTATTCGGGCCGCTACTCGGTAGAATTCGGCAAGGGGTCCGGTGGCACGATGATCATGAATAGCAAGATGGGGAACAATACCTTTGAACGCCATGCGACCAATTTCATTCCCGGCGTCGATAACTCCAAGGGACTGAGGTTAACGAGTTGGAGGCCGAAGTTCACTTTCGCCGGCCCCATCAAGAAGGACAAAATCTGGTTCTCTAACGGTCTGGATTTCAATTATCGTCAGAACGTCATTAGCGAACTTCCTGAAGGCCAGGACCGCACTCTGACATGGGCTTTGAGCAATCTCTTTCGAGTCCAGGCAAACCTGGCTCCGGGTAACGTTTTGACCGCCGGCTTTCTCTTTAACTATCTCAACGCGCCAAAAACGGGACTCTCCCCACTGGATCCGGTGGAGACAACTCTTGATCTTCGATCGCGTCGTTACTTTTTTGATGTCAAGGACCAGATTTTTCTACCTTCCAAATCCATTGTCGAATTTGGCTACGCCGCCTATCGTGGCGTTAATCGAGAAGTACCTCAGGGCCATGATCTCTACCAGATCACGGCGTTTGGACACGGAGGCAATTTTTTCAGGGATACACGGCGTTTGGGTAAGCGCGATCAGTGGATTGTCAATTTGTTCCTGCCCTCCTTTGACGGGCTTGGCAACCACCAACTCAAGGTCGGGGTCGATTTCAATTACTCGAGGTATTTTCAAGACATCGAGCGAACGGGCTATGAGTATTTTCGAGTAGACAATACTCTAGCGAGTCGCGTTTTGTTTGAAGGAAATGGAAAGTTTAACGACTCAAATTTGGAAAGTGCTGCTTACTTCCAGGATCGATGGGCCATCCGGACGTGGTTGCTGGCTGAGGCGGGCGTTCGGTGGGACCGGGACCGTTTTCTGGGAGATGCTGCCATTACACCGCGTTTCAGTTTTGCGCTCAAGCCACCCGGCTTAAAGAACACAAAATTCTCAGCCGGCTTTGGGCTTATCCCGGCCACCACCAACCTGCGTTTGTTTACTCGAGACCAGGATCAATACTCAGTCTCGACCGCCTTTGGTCCGGATGGCGTGACTCCTTCTGGAGAGCCAGCCGCCACTGTTTTTGCGATCGGCAAGAGTCAGATCCGAATCCCCAAAACGAGAAATCTAAGCGGAGGAGTCGAACAGGCTTTGCCCTGGAACTTCTATTTTAGAGCGAACTACCTTCGAAAGCGAGGCCACAGCGGGTATACATTTGCTCCTTACCTTACTCCTACCGCGTCACAATCAGCTCCAGGGAGTGATGTTCTCATTGGAAGGCTTTATCAACTGCAGAATACGAAGCTGGAAGAATATGATTCTCTCGAAGTGTCCTTCGAGAACCAGCTCCTCAAGAAGCACCACTGGTTTTTCAGCTATACGAGGTCTCGGGCCTACTCCAACGCAGCCATTGACATCTCGATTGATGAGCCGATCGTTTTTTATGATTTCACCGGGAGATTACCGTGGGATTCTCCCAACCGGTTTCTGAACTGGGGAGTTTTCCCGATCACCAAGAACAATACGGTTGTTTATTTCCTCGAGTGGCGGGATGGTTTCAGGTTTACGGCCCACGACGATGAGGGAAAGCAAGTAGGCAAAGCCAATGAGTGGAAATTTCCTCGCTACTTCAGTCTCAATCTCCACTTTGAAAGAACGGCTTCTTTCTTGCACAACCGGTGGGCGTTCCGGCTGGGATTTGACAACCTCACTGACGAACCCAACTATACACTCGTAAATAACAACATCGATTCTCCGGATTTTCTTCACTATTACGGCCGTCAGCCCCGAAAGTTGGTTTTGCGAATTCGCTGGTTGGGGAAGAGCCCGGGTTGAATTGAATCGGTCGAATCGCAAGGATCCGGTTCAAGGGAAGAAAATTCCAGGAGTGAACGTGACTCCGATCATCTCGAGGTCCGAACAAACAGCATGACTCCTGGCTTTACCATTTTGGATCACCCAGCCGACCTCGGCATTGAAGCGTGCGGCCAGACACTCGCCGAGTCATTCGAGCAGGCTGCGTTGGGACTGATGTCGGTCATTCTTGATCCTGAAACTGTCGAGTTGGTGGAGTCGCGTGAAATTTATCTCGACGCCATCGACACAGAACAGCTCTTAGTTAGATGGTTGGCGGAGATCCTTTATGTCTATGATGGATTGCACTTCGCTCCCGTGAAATTCGCGATCTCCAGTATCTCGGAAAATCATTTGCAGGCGATTCTAAGCGGGGAAAGGTGCAATCAGGAAAGGCATCTCACGCGACTGGACGTCAAAGCGATCACTTACCACCAGCTATCCATTGAGCAAAATGAGATGGGGAGCCAGCTTCGGGTCTTTCTGGACATTTGAGGCGGCGGTTGGAGGTTTCAATGCGACAGGATGAAGGGAGTATAATCAAACCGAGAGGGAAGTTGGGCGACGAGTGATCTATCTCCTCGCCTCTTTGTGAGGGCCTTTGAATTGTTTCCGCATTGGCCAAGGGGTATTCCGAATCGACCATGCTGAAGAAACTGGACAGATATCGATACGTGATTCCCACGTCCTACCGTCAAGGTATGCGCGTGGAGGGGCTGATCTACGCCAGCGAACAGTTGATCTCTCATATTGAGAAGGACCAGACAATGGATCAGGTGGCCAATGTAGCGACCTTGCCTGGCCTGGTTGGCAGGTCTCTGGCGATGCCTGATGCTCATCAGGGCTACGGCTTTTGCATTGGCGGAGTGGCCGCGGCGGATCTGGACGAAGGCGTCGTGTCCGCCGGTGGAGTCGGATTTGACATCAATTGCGGCGTTCGGTTGCTGGCCTCGCCACTAGCAAAGAACGAAGTCCAGCCGAATCTAGAGCCTTTGTTGAATCAGTTGTTTCGCGACATCCCCTGTGGCGCAGGCCGGAGAGGACGACTGAATGTGGCCAAGTCTGAGCTCGACCAGGTCTTGTCGCAAGGAGCGGAGTGGGCTTTGCAAGAGGGTTACGGCAACGACGAGGACATTGCGCACATCGAGGAGAACGGCAGGATTCCGAAGGCGGATGCCTCAAAGGTAAGCCATCGCGCCAAAGAGCGTGGACATGATCAATTGGGGACCTTGGGTTCGGGCAATCATTTTCTCGAGGTTCAGGTCGTATCGGAAATCTTCGATCACGGCCTGGCGGCACAGTTTGGTCTCGATCTGGATCGGGTTGTGGTTTTGATGCACAGCGGATCGCGTGGTCTCGGTCATCAGGTGTGTACCGACTATCTTGAGGTGATGCAGGCTGCGATGAAGAAGTACGACATTTCTATTGTTGATCGACAGTTGGCCTGTGTTCCGATTCAATCTATCGAAGGTCAGGAGTACCTTGCCGCCATGGCTGCGGCTGCCAACTTTGCTTTTGCAAACCGGCAAATGATTACCCATTGGACCCGCCAAGCGTTCAGGCGAATTCTCGGCACAGACGATCTGAGAGTTGTCTACGACGTGTGTCACAACATCGCCAAGCGCGAGCGGCACAGCGTGGCAGGGCGTGAGAAAGAGCTTCTTGTTCATCGTAAAGGCGCTACACGCGCCTTTCCTAAGGGGCATCCAGACTTGCCCGCGGAGTTGCGTGAGTTTGGACAACCGGTTTTGATTCCAGGAAGCATGGGTACCTGTTCTTACGTCCTGGTGGGAACTGACCAAGCTATGCTGGAAACGTTTGGCTCTTCCTGTCATGGCGCCGGTAGGGCCAAGAGCCGCACCCAGGCCAGGCGAGAGACTACCGCCGAGCAGTTGCTCGATGAGCTTAAGCGCAAAGGCATTCTAATTCGGGGCCAGAGCCGTTCAGGTCTGACCGAAGAAAAGCCGGACGCGTACAAGGATGTCAGCGAAGTGGTCCAAGTAGTCCACAACGCAGGCATCGCGAGAAAGGTGGCTAAGCTGACGCCCATTGCCGTGATGAAGGGGTAGCATGCAGATTCTGTTTCGCTGCCGCTTTTGCTTTTCGGAATGTAGAGCGAACCCGATTCGTGATCCGGAATCGGTTTCCTGTAAGTCCTGTGGCAAACCACAATCCTTGAGGTACACTCAGTCACACAAAGACCGCAACATGGTTGATCAGTGTGCGATCTGCACTCAGAAAAATTTCTATGTTCGTGATGACACGCGGAAAGCCCTAGGCCTGATCTGTCTGGTCGCAGGTTTGTGCGCCGCCTATTTTACCTATGCGGCCAGCCTGGTGGTTGGAGGTGCCGGCTTTTACTGGTACTCATTGCGATACCCCAAGCTCACGATCTGCTACCATTGCTATGCCAAGTACCGCAATAGTGAGCTGAATCCTGAGCACAAAGAATATGACTTGGAAATGGTAGCTGGCTTTGAGAACACAATTCGAAACGATCGAAAACTTAAGGATTTTCAATGACATTAAGGACGCTGCTTCAAGTGTTGAGTGAACTACTGCGCATCTCCTGGACCTTCCGCGATCGAGCCTGGTATCTTCACGCGCCGTTCTTACCTTTGCCCCCTCGAAAGTATTTGCAGTGGAGGATCGAAACGGCCTACGGAGACAAGAGCTTCAAGAACCTGCGCTGGAATGATGTGGCTGCTTACGCGCACTGGCATCGAGCAATGAGGCTGAATGTTCCGAGCCGTATCTCCAAACGAGACATTTGGGAATGAGATTGATTGCCCGCTGACTAATTCTTGTTCTTGAGCCGCGACAATAGGCTGAGCCGAAAGATTCCATCTTGCGAAGAGGGCAGAGGATGTCCGTTACGAGTTCGAGACGTCTAGGAACCGCCTCCTCCGCAGCTTCCCCTCGAAAAGAGACTTGCCGGGAGACAGAAGCTTCACCTGGATCTGACCAGCGCTGACCTCCTCAACCGATGGGTCATCATCACCGCCGCTAAGCATTCTTTTCACCCTATTTGTGGTAAGATGATTGCGCGTGGCCGGTCGCTGTCTGCCGCAGCCATGCTTGTTGAAACACAATGCGGGAAGGTATGGAAAGAAAAGTCCTGATGCCAACCGTTGAAAGATCTACAGAAACGTACATTAAGTTGCGGGAAAAGTTGAAGGACGTGGTTCCCGATTTCGAGCTTCGGCACAAAGCCCAATTGGCATCTGAGATCAACTGCCTGAAGGCAGAACGCGGAGCGGTGATCTTGGGCCACAACTACATGGAACCGGCGTTGTTTCATTCTGTGCCAGATTTCACCGGGGACTCGCTTGAGCTCAGCCGCCAAGCGGCAACGACTGATGCTGATCCTATCGTGTTTTGCGGCGTTCGCTTCATGGCCGAAACCGCCAAGATCCTGAACCCAACAAAAGCGGTGCTCATACCCTCTCTCAACGCCGGCTGTTCACTGGCTGCCAGCATCACTGCAGACGACGTTCGCCGACTGCGGCAACAATTTCCCGGGGTGCCCGTCGTTTCCTACATCAACACTTACGCCGACGTGAAAGCCGAAAGTGACATTTGTTGCACTTCCGGCAATGCAGCAGCGGTGATTGAATCGCTCCATACCGACACGGTCATTTTCCTACCGGACGAGTACTTGGCAAAAAATGTGGCTAAGGAGACTCAAAAACATATCATATTTCCAGTGAGTGATCCGCGATCCGTGACGAGACTGGGCAATGAGCTGGACTGCACGCTAGTCGGCTGGCATGGGAAATGTGAAGTGCACGACAAATTTAGTGTGGATGACATTCGAAGGATTCGAGAGCAGTTCCCCGACGTGGTCGTTCTGGCACATCCTGAATGCAGTCCGGAAGTTGTCGAAGCGGCTGATTTTTCCGGCAGCACCTCCGCCATGATCCGCTATGTCGAGAAGACGCATGCACCACGCTACCTTCTGCTCACGGAATGCAGCATGGGTGACAACATCGCCGCCGAAAACCCTGAGAAAGAAATGTTGCGCCTTTGCAGCGTGCGATGTCCACACATGAATCAAATAACGCTGGAAGATACGTTGAATTCGTTGCTGTACGACCGTTACCAGGTGGAAGTGCCCGAAGAGATTCAAGTGAGGGCCCGGCGAGCAGTCGAGCGAATGTTAGAAGTCGGTGGGTCCCCGTCTTTCTCACCAATCTACGAATAACCAGCCTCGAGGCTTGTCACGCGACAACCCGTCTTGATCCTCTCTTTGAGGGCAGGAAGGGGATTCTGTCTGCGGAGCCCGCGTGTGTTCGAAGCGGGTGCCAACGATAGTGCAGGATTCGGAATCTTTGGAAAGCAAAAGGTGAGGGACACACGACCTCCAATCATTCGCCAAGGTTTGGGAGCCTCCGTGGAGGCCGGGTCGGTGCCCCGGGCTTTTTCTTTGAGCTTCCGGAGAGGGTTGGATGGTGGCTTTACACGGAGGTAAGATTATCCGAATGGAGAGAATCCTACTAACGGGTGGCGCAGGTTTCATCGGATCACACCTGGCAGAACGACTCGTCCTTCGAGAGCACCCACTTTTTATTGTGGATGATCTGAATGACTTCTATTCCGTTCAAATCAAGAATCAGAATTTGGAAGAGATCCGCAAGAAAGGCCGCTACGAGTTTGAGTGCGCGGATATCTGCGATGAGCAGAAACTCCGAGGAATTTTCGAGCGGCATCGCCCGGAAATGGTAGTGCATCTGGCGGCTCGCGCTGGAGTCAGACCCTCTGTAGAACAGCCTCTTCTCTACGAAAAGGTCAACGTGCAGGGGACTCTGGTTTTACTTGAGCTATCGCGGCTCTTCGGAGTCACGAAGTTTATCTTTGCCTCGTCCAGTTCGATTTATGGCGTCACCAGCAAAACGCCCTTCTCGGAAACCGAAGCCAATCCAAACCCCATCTCCCCGTATGGAGTGACGAAGCTGGCTGGAGAGAAAGCATGTTATTGTTATACTCATCTCTATAAGATACCGACCATTTGTTTGCGTTTCTTCACAGTCTACGGCCCGAGGCAGCGGCCGGATTTGGCTATTTACAAGTTTGTAACGCTGATTCGCGAGGGACGGGAAATCGCCGTCTTTGGCGATGGCAGTACTCTCCGCGACTACACGTTCGTTGACGATGTTGTTGACGGGGTGTTGGCTACACTTGACCTAGACTGTCGGCACGAGGTGATCAATCTCGGGAACTCCAACCCAATTTCGCTGATTCGAATGATTCGATTGCTGGAAAAGCATTGTCGCAAGCCAGCTCAACTCCGTTTTGAGGAAAGCCAACCCGGAGACATGCCATTCACACATGCCGACCTAAGAAAGGCCGAGCAATTCTTAGGCTACCAGCCAAAGGTTGCTTTTGAGACAGGTATCGCCCGTTTTGTCGATTGGTTTCAGCAGGCGCGAGGCTAAGCAGGATTTGGGAGCAAAGCACATCGAAAGTTTGGGGATCAAGGACCAACAGCTGAGCGGATACACGTAACATTGTGAAGAACATTGCCACGACGGAGTATGCCCTCCCGCAAGTTTCTTGAAAGCTTGGTTCACATCCAGATTTGGATTAGCCCTTGCTAGATTCTTTTTCAAGTAGAATGGCAACTGCAGTTACCTGCGGCGCCGTACCGCAACAGGACGCCGCCCGAATCGCGTGCTGACAAACGTCAGCACCTCCTCTGGCTGTCAATCGCGATGCAGATCTGCCGTCTCACGTATTGACAGCGGACGGACTGCTTTGCTAGATTCATTGTACGTTCGTATGAGGTGTGCTTCCTCCTTCTGGCTGCTTCTAATATTTTTCGTCCAAGCATCGCAGTGCAAGTCGGTCAGTGTCGCTGAGGCGGTCCCGCGTCCCTTCTTAGTTTCCCTTTCCCAACCAACTGAACCGTTGTCCAGGAGCGGTACTTCGGTTTTTTCGGACTTCGATGGCGATGGTACGGCTGACTTGGCCATCGGTAGATTTGACGGGCACAACTACAATATCGACATCCAGCTGAGCACGGAGGGCGGCACCCCGTTCTTGGCCTCAGGCCAAGTCGAACCCGGAATTTGTTTGCTAGTCCGCGATGTGGATCTGGACAATGATCAAGACATTGTTCTTGTCAATTACACTTCGTTTTTACCCCTGGCTATCTGGTTGAATGATGGCAGCGCAAACTTCAAACAAGCTGACCGATGGTTATGGCTGAATATCATTACGACCGACAATCCTTCCAGTCTTTATGACAAAAATTTTTTTGCGTCGCCCATTTCGCTCACTGAAAATGACCCGTTGCCTCTAAACCGATCTGTGAGGGGCTTTCTGCTGACAAAATTACAGATCCGAAATTCGGTTGCGCGCGAATCTCAGAATCCTCACTCATTAGTCTTTCTCTATCACCCCAGCCTCCGTGGTCCTCCGCTTTGCTCCTAGGTCCGAAAGAATCAGCCAAGGGTACTTGACCCGCTAGCATGAAGCTGACTTAACGGCGTCTGGGCCCCACAAGAAACTCACCTATCTGTTTAGAACCACCAGTCCTCATGACGACGTGCAGGATACCTTGATTCTGCCCGAGGTCACTGTTTCTGGCTGAAGTGGCTGAGCTTCACCGTCAAGACTTCGAGCAAGCCGTCGGAAGGCCGCTGGATTGACGTTTGGCCTTGTCTGGTCCCACGTTGAGCAAGGAGGAGATATGAAAATGTTTAAAGGTACCATGAAGTGGGCAGCCTATGGTTCTCTGATCCCGGTCTTGGTGTTTCTAGCCGCTGTCTCAGTACGCGCCGCATCCTTCGCCTACCCAATGGACCTGATTGTTAGCCGAAAAGGTCAGATCTTCGTGACGGACCCGGAAGCGCATTCCATTTTGGTGATCTCGGAAGGCAAAACGGTATCTGTCCTAGCCCAGGGAAAACCCGATTACCGGGCGCCCCTCTTCAGGGTACGCGGCATCACTCTGGACAAGCAGGACCAGGTCGTCGTTGCTGACGGGGGCAGTTCTGAAGTTTACCGAATTACCCAGGACGGAAAAGTGACGCCATTGACATCTGGAAAGCTTGACAGGCCAGAAGACGTAGACGTGGACAATCGTGGAGATTTGATCGTCGCAGACCATGGAGGGCAAGCTATTTATCGAATTTCGAAAGAGGGGTCAGTTCAGCGAATCGCTCAGGTAGAAAACCCACTCTCAATCGCCGTAGACAAAGACAACAGCATGGTTGTCGTCTCCAACCGCGGATTAGTCAAGGTCTCGCCTGCGGGAAAAGTTGAAGCGATCACCTCGAAGAATGCTTTTGAATATCCGAATTCGGTCGTGATCAATCCGGCAGGTGAGTACATTGTAAGCGATGGGTATGCCAAGACTCTGTGGAAGGTTCAAAAGGACGGCAAGTTCACAGCCTGGGTGAAGGGTGATCCGCTGAAGAACCCCAATGGGCTGGCCGTGGACAATAAAGGAGATATTTTGATTGCTGACCCGCACGCTAAGGCGATCTTTCGCGTCTCCGCCGGTGGGCAAATCTCCGTCGTCGTTAAGGAGTGAATGAAAGAGCTTGTGGACATTAGCAAGACCGCCATGCCGAACGAAACCGGACTGCCTCCAGTCGGCGGCACATCGAAAAACCAGCTGACGCGCCCTAATGGCTGAGGTTGGCATAGACCCGTTTCATAATGGCCAGTTTCTGGTCATTTTCGACAACAGCGTCCAACGTGAACATCATAACACCGGTGCTCCCACCCGTGGTCGCGTCCACCAATACCTTTTCGAAATCGTCAGGGCTCACCTTGCGTCCCTGGGGATCATCCCAGGCCTGCACAATCGGCCAGACTTTCAGTTTTTCTTGAGGGGCCCCTTTGAGTTTTAAGTGTTCACAGAGCCAAGCGACATTCTGCCCGACCCAACGGGTCGAGTGTCCAGACCGCCCATGGTAAAGCATTGGGCTCAGCACATCGAAGATGTCCGCCATTCTTTTCAGGTCCAATCCTAGAATGTCGCGCCGGGCGCCCCCGTGCTCGTCGTCGCGCCAACCACACTGGAAGTTTCCAAGCATGAGATGGGGAGCATGTTGCCATAGAACTTCACGACAGCGACGCGCAATGTTTATCAGGGCAATACAGCGCCAATCGCGCCAGTTTCGCTCATGGTTCTTCAAGAGGTCCTGAGCCCACTCTTGAGGCTTGGTCCCTTTGACCGCGATTCCGGTTTCTTCCTGAAAGAGTTTCACGCAGCTTTCATTAAAACAGGTCTCAGGCAGTCGAGGCCTCGGATCTTCAAACTGGGCGTGCCAGTGCAAATAGTCGAGCCAGATCCCGTCCAACTTCTGCCGGGTAACCAGCTCTTGCAAAGCTTGCAGTCGAGAGTTGAGGAAAGCTTCGTTCGTTGGGCAGACACCCAAGAACCAAGTCTGCCGGGGCGAGCGTTCCCCCTTTGAATCGATCGGCCAGGCGTCGGCGTGGCCCTCAATGGGAATCTCCCTATCTCCCTCCCGCCGAGTCAGCCAATTGTTGCCGTTTAGCGTGGCAAACTCCGCGAAAACCTTGACCCCCTCGCTGCGTGCGCGCTGGACCATAGCCTCATCGATCGTGCTGGAATGAACGAAGATTGCATTAATCCCGTATTCATCGAGCCGCAGCCCCCTTTCCCAGAAGGCCTGCGGCGATGAATAGGCTCCGCGGATGTGGATTTGAGGCTTCGTCTGCGCTAAACTTAGATCAAAGAGGAGGCTTGAAAAACCCAGCGATGAGTATCTTAAGAAATCGCGGCGGTACATGAGTGGCCTCACCCCTGTTTCTATTGGTTGTAGTTCGGATTTGACCGAAGCTTATTAAAGTATGAAGAGATTATATCAGCTTCCGTCAAGCGGCCCGCCTTCTCCGGATTTGGCGTCAAGCTCTCAGCAGGTGCGTCTTGATAAAGGCTAAAGTCAATGGTGAGTTAAGGCGATGAGAAGTGACAAAGGTGTTTGCTTTTTCTCTCAAGGTGGACGTTACAAAGAAGGCCATGCCCCCGGAGAACATCAGAAGAGACCCAAGGATCGAACTTATCAACGAAGTCAGTTATGAAGTAAATCGCTCTAGCGTGCGAGCTTCGTCAACGGATGTAAGCCGAGGCGGCATCTTTATTCAGACGATGAATCCCGCCTCTGTAGGAGAACAGGTCAAGATGTCGATTCGTTTTCTCAATGGCGAGAAGAGCTACCGAGCCGTTGGAATCGTGAGGCACAGCCTGAAATGGGTAGGCATGGGCCTGGAATTTACTCATTTACATCCTGAGGCCCAAAAGTTGATTGATTCTCTTGCACGCTTCAAAGTGTCCGGGGACACCGGATATTCGGTTTGAAAATAAGTCCCTTTCGCACTAAACTCAGGGTGAATCGATCCGCTCTTTAGTATAGCGGCCTCGCAACCTTATTTCACGACGTTCCCTGGTTCAGTTGAAGAATTTGACCTTGACCTTCGCCCAGGGGGGAAATTGGCGAGTCTTCCTTAGCCGTTAGATTGCAGGCCTTGCAGCAGCCCACGGGGAAAGCGGGCACATGGAAAACCAAGGTACACGACCAGTGAGCCGAACTTGGCTCTTGCGGTATGGCGTTCCCCTTTACACTGTAGCTTTTGCCCTGGGCATGCTGGCACTGCTCAGCCCGATTATGGGGGACGGCCATTTCCCATTATTTCTGGCTGCTGTAACGGTGAGTGCGTGGTACGGCGGCCTGGGCTCCGGTTTGGCGTCGACCCTTCTCTTTGTCATGGTTGATGTGGCCCTTTTGACGCCTCCCCTTGACACGCAAGCAGGTGTGCAGGAAGTCCTGCAGCTTTCGGTCTTTGTGGTAGTGGCGGTCATGCTGAGCTCTTTGGGTGCTGCCCGAAAGAAGGCAGAGGACGAGCTGAAAAAGCTTAACCAGGACCTCGAATGCCGTGTTTCCGAACGCACGGCCCAACTCGAATCCGCCAATAAAGAACTGGAAGACTTCTCTTACTCCGTCTCGCATGACCTGCGCGCTCCCTTGCGCGCCATCAGCGGCTTTGCTCAGATCATTGCTCGACGCCACCGGGCAAATCTCAACGAAGAGGGGCGCCACTACGTTGACAACATCATCAAGGCAGGCGCCCATATGGCTAAGCTGATCGACGATCTTCTGATGTACGCTCGCATCGGGCGTAAGGCCGTCCGCCACGAGCCCGTGGAACTTCGCGGAGTTTTGTTACCAGTCAAGGAGAATCTGGCTTCCCGTATCGCTGAGATCGGAGCTGAGTTCACTCTGCCAGAACATTTGCCTACTGTAAGCGGGGACCAGATACTGCTTTCAGAGATCTTTACCAACTTGCTCGACAACGCTTTGATTTATCGTCGGCAGAACGTCCAACTCAGAGTAACGGTGGGCTGCCAGCTTCAGAACGGCTACTCCACAATCACCGTATCTGACAACGGAATTGGCATTCCCCCTGAGTATCACCAAAAGATTTTTAATATGTTTCAACGCTTGCACAGCGAAGACGAGTATCCTGGAACGGGCATTGGGTTGGCCATTGTCAAAAAGTCCGTGGAACTGCTAGGAGGAGAGGTCTGGGTGGAATCAGTGGTTGGGGAAGGGAGCTCATTTCACGTGAGATTGCAAAGGGGTGTTCTGTGAACAAGACGGCTCATATTCTCCTGGTTGAGGACAACCTAATGGATGTGGAGTTGACGCTGGATGCCTTTCGCGAGGCGCGTCTCAGCAACACTGTCCAGGTAGCCAGGACCGGACAGGATGCCCTCGATTATCTGTTTTGCAGGGGCCAGTATACTGGCCGGGAGTCTCAGTTGCTTCCGGATTTGGTGCTTTTGGATTTGAAGATGCCTGGCATTGATGGATTCGAAGTGTTGCGCCAGATTAAGAGTACAACGGGCTTGAAGCGTCTGCCCGTAATCATTCTCACTTCTTCGAAAGAAGAAGGCGACCGGGCCATGAGTTACGACAATGGCGCCAATAGCTACCTAGTCAAGCCGGTATCCTTCGAAGGCTTCTTGGATGTTGTCCGAACAATCGGGGACTACTGGCTGACGCTCAATATGGCTCCGCCAAGGGACTAAGGCAGGCGGCGTCTCCAGGAGGGGCTGGAGCAGCTCATTGAAGTCTGCCTGCCATCACAAGTGCTTTTCGGAAGGTCCGAATTTTTCGGAGCGGACTTTGCTTTTTGTAGGGCGAAGGAAAACATTAATTGACAGATGTGTGAGCGAGCGGAGCGAAGTGGAACTAGCACGCAAAAGCCGTTGGAATAGTTGACGAAACTTATGAATACAATTCCGTTCTCCTAATCTCGTGAACGGTGACCCAGGCGGTGCGCGTTGTTTGGAACTTTGATGAAGACTGCAGAGCGGCCGTTTCGTATCCTATACGTCGATGACTATCCATTCGACCGGGAACTGGTTCGCGATGTTTTGGAGAAGGAGAACGAAGGCTTTCATGTGACGGAAGCCGCCTCTCGTTCTGAGTTTGAGGTTCGTCTGGCCGAAGGTAACTACGACTTGGTCCTGACGGATTTCAATATTCTCGGCTTCGAGGGCCTGCAGGTGATGGCAGTGGTCCAGGCCAAGAATCCGTCTATGCCGGTGGTCATCGTGACGGGCACGGGCTCAGAAGAAGTGGCCGTCGAAGCGATGAAACGAGGCGCGGCGGATTATGTGATCAAGACACCGCAACACATCCAGCGCCTACCGCGGACAATTCGGGCAGCCATCGAGAAAAAGCGTTTGCAGGATGAACGCGAACAAGCAGAGAAAGCACTTCGGGAATCCGAAGAAAAGTATTCTTCGTTATATGCTTCGATGAGCGAAGGAGTGGCGCTTCATGAAATTGTGCGCGATGAAGCTGGCTTGCCTTCCGACTATCGCATCTTAGATTTCAATCCGGCATTTGGATCCATTTTTGGTCTGGAAAAGTCTCAGGTCCTCGGCAGAAAGGCCTCGGAGGTTTTTGGGACCGAAGCGCTCTCTTATTTAGACACCTACGCCAAAGTGGTCACCTCGGGCCAACCGGCTTCCTTTCAGACAACCTTTGAATCGATGGAAAAGAGTTTTCAGGTTTCAGCTTTTTCGCCCGCCGATGGCAAATTTGCGACGTTGTTCGAAGATATCAGCGAACGCCTCCGTTTGGAAGCTCAACTGTTCCAGGCGCAACGGCTCGAGAGCATTGGACGACTGGCGGGTGGAGTGGCTCATGATTTCAACAATCTTTTGACTGCGATTACCGGTTACAGCCAGATGCTGCTGCAACAGCTTGAAACCCAAAGTCCGATGCGCGGGAAGTTAGATCTCATCAAGAAGGCGGCAGACCGAGCTTCAGCGCTCACTGGGCAACTCCTCGCTTTCAGCCGAAAACAGCTCCTCCAGCCTCAGGTGCTGGAATTGAATGACCTGATTGCCAATATCGACAAGATGCTGCGTCGAATCATTGGTGAAGATGTTGAGCTGGTAACAGTGTTCGGGCACAACATTGGACGGATTAAGGCTGATCCGACGCAACTCGAACAAGTGATGCTGAATCTAGTCGTCAACGCTCGTGATGCCATGCCGAACGGCGGAAAGATCGTTATGGAAACGTCAGGCGTGGAGCTGGATGAGGCCTACGCGCGCCGCCACGTGGGCGTCACCCCGGGACGCTATGTCATGCTGGCCGTCAGCGATAGAGGGTGCGGGATGGATGCGGAGGTTCTAAAGCACATCTTCGAGCCGTTCTATACGACCAAGAAGAGAGGCAAGGGAACTGGCCTTGGGCTTTCAACCGTCTACGGAATTGTCAAACAGAGCGGCGGCAATATTTGGGTCTATTCCGAGACTGGTCAAGGTACTACCTTCAAGATCTATCTTCCGCAAGTCGACGATGAGGCAAAGGAAACAAAACATGAAGAACTCCCGGCCGAAGTTTCCGGAGGGAGCGAAACGGTCCTACTGGCAGAGGACGAGGAATTCGTAAGAAATTTTGTAAGAGACGTGCTCCAGAAGTATGGGTACACCGTTCTAGAGGCGCAGCATGGCAGCGAAGCCTTGAGAATCGGACTCCAACACTCAGGCCCAATCCACCTTCTCTTAACAGATGTCGTGATGCCGCGAATGAGCGGCCAGCAACTGGCAAAGCAAATGGCCACATTGCACCCGAAGGTCAAAGTGCTCTATATGTCGGGATACACTGAAAGTGCTATCGTCCATCACGGAGTTCTAGACTCCCATACCGCGTTCGTTCAAAAGCCCTTTACTGGAGAAGCCCTGGCGCGTCGGGTGCGCGACATACTCGACACCGATTCCGAGCGTTAGCCCACAGTATCATTTTGCCTTATTTACGAGCTGCAAACCTAGAACTGGCAAAGCCTTTGAAGTGCGGCAGCAGAATCTCTTGCTTCGTGGGTTGCCAATACAAACGCATTAAGTCGCTTGAAAAAGAGTAGGGTTACGGCGGATGAGCGACTGTGTTGTTTGTCAAGAAAGATTCCGGCATAAGGCTGAATTCCAAGGAGTGCCATTTTTGACCATAGCATTGAGAATAGTTAACAGCTTGCGCAT
>Ga0075434_100001638_pt1 | contig 19055 bp, 14 predicted proteins | sample RhiMethybrSRZTD3_FD_75298 | JGI IMG/M metagenome (GOLD analysis project Ga0075434, IMG submission 75298) | Populus rhizosphere microbial communities from Tennessee, USA - Rhizosphere MetaG P. TD hybrid SRZTD3 | ecosystem: Host-associated > Plants > Roots > Rhizosphere > Soil | place: USA... | reverse complement strand
CGAGGTTGTCGTCGCTGCCGCCTGTTGGGCGTCCGCCTGCGCCCCCCTTTCCGGCCCGACCGGTGCAGCAGCACGAAGGCCCTCGCCGCCCGCCCCTGCCAGGTCTTGGCGCACCTGCGCCGCCGCAAGCGGGTTTGCCCACCCGGCCGCCTAACGCGCCTTGGCCGGAGGCGGCTGAACGCGCCCCCAGCGGACGACCGCCGCTGGCGAACGGCAGCTACGGCGAGTTTCCCGCTCTGGCACAACACGTCCCCGAGCGTCCCGATCTCGTTCAGCGACGCGCAGTGGCGCAGCGTGGGGGTGCGCCTGGCGAGAAGGGGTTGCTGATCGAAGCCGTGCCGCGTCGCATGCGCGTCGGCACGGCGGCGGGCGCAGAGGTGCGCATCGCGCGCGACAAGATAGACGGCCTGTTGCTGGCACTCAGAAACCGCGACGGTCAAGTGCCCGGTGAAGCGCCTGTGGTGCGGGCGCTGTCGGTGCGGCTCAGGGGGACCAAAGGCGGCTTCTGGATCGAGCCCACCACACCGGAGACGCAATGGGTCGAAGGCCAGCGCGCCCGGGCCGACGACGACCAAATCGTTTGGCGGTGGATGGTGGTGCCGCGCCGCCGCGGCCGCAGCCGCCTCACCGTGATGGTGACGGTCAACACCGCTGGACGCGATGGCGTTGTGGCGACGACCTCTCCGCCCGATCGGGTGATCGATGTGGGCGTGGTCCTTGATCCGAGGTGGCGGGCGCTCCGGGTGGCGGGGTGGATCCTGGCCGGGCTGGCTGGCGCCGCGCTGGCGCGCTTTGGCCCGCAGTATTGGCCGCTCGTTTCCGCCCTCCTCGCGAGGACGCTCGGCAGCTAGGTGCGCCTAGCGTTGCCTGCCGCCTTCGGCGGCCGTTGCCGGCGCCACGGTGCCCGCTCCGCCGCCGTCTGCAGACGCTGCGCGAGGCGCAGCGGCGAGCGCGGCGATCTCTGCGCGCAGCCCATCGATCCCGCCGCCGGTGCGTGCGGACGTTGCGAATACGCGCGCATGCGCCGCCGGGTGCGTCGCGAGCTCGGCCGCGAGCTCGGCAAGGGTCTGGGCAAGGCGCGAGGGTGTGATCTTGTCCGTCTTGGTGAGCACGGCTTGGTAGGAGACCGCTGCATCATCCATCAGCGTCATTAGCATCGCATCGGGGTTCTTCAGTCCGTGGCGGGCGTCGATGAGCAGCAGGACCCGCAACAGGGTCGGACGGCCACGCAGGTAGTCGCGCACGAGCTTGGTCCAAGCCTCAACCTTCGTCTTCGGCGCTTCGGCGAAGCCCAAACCCGGCATGTCCACGAGATAGAACGGGATGCCTGGCGTCTCGAAAAAATTGAGCTCTTGGGTGCGCCCGGGTGTGTTGGAGGTGCGCGCAAGGCCGCGCCGTCCAACGAGCGCATTGATGAGGCTCGATTTGCCGACGTTTGAGCGCCCGGCCAAGGCCACCTCGTGCCGGTCGGCGGGGGGGAGGAAAGGCAGCTGGGGCACGCTCTTGAGCAGCTGCCAAGGCCGGTGAAACAGCGCGGCCCCGGCGCTCAGCTCAGCGGGCGTGAAGGCGGGCTGCACCGGTTTCCTCCAGCCGCTCACGGCGGGGCGAGCGTGCGGGCCACCCCGCGCCTTAGGAAGAACTCTCCTTGCCGCGCAAGATGTCACGGGCCGCGTCGATGCGCGCGGCGATGGCGTGATCGGACCCGTTGAGCGCGCTCTCTTGCCGCCTCAGCTCCTGCTCGGCGAGGGCGGCGTCGATCTCCTTCTCGGTCGCATCGGGCTCGAGCCCGAGCGTGCGCAAAGCCTGCTCGCGCGTCATGGTCTCACGGCGCGCTTCGTTGACTGCGCGCGCCATCCCGGTCTGACCGCCCCGCGCCGCCTTTGCGCCCTTGTCCTCGTTGCGCTGGAGCGCCTTGGTCAGCGATTGCGGCAGACGGGTCGAGGCGCTGGCGAGGTGTCCCCTGAGCTTGGCCGTGTCAATCGTTTGGGCCGCCTTCAATCGAGCCCTCCATTTTTCGACGCCCAGGTTCTTCCACAAATGCACTTCGGCATTGTTGCGCCGCATGATCGTGTACTGCTGCAGGAGCGATAGCACGTTGTTCCAAGCCCAGTAGATGACGAGGCCTGAGGGGAACGACGCCAACATGAAGGTGAAGACCACGGGCATCCAATTGAAAATCTTCTGCTGGATGGGGTCGGGTTGCTGCGGGTTCAATTGCATCTGCACCCACATGGTCATGCCCATCACAAGAGGCCAGGCGCCGACGTGCAGCATATCGGGCACGTGGTAGGGCAGTAGCCCGAACAAATTGAAAACCGATGTGGGGTCGGGGGATGACAGATCCTTGATCCAGCCGAAGAATGGCGCTTGGCGCATGTCGATGGTGATGAACAGCACCTTGTAGAGCGCGAAGAAGACGGGGATCTGCAGGACGATCGGCAGACAGCCTGCCATCGGGTTGATTTTCTGGTTCTTGTAGAGCGCCATCAGCTCTTGCTGCTGCTTGACCCGATCCTCCTTGAAGCGTTCACGGATCTTCTCCATCTCGGGCTGCAACTTCTTCATCTTGGCCATCGACTCGTAGCTCTTGTTGGCCAGCGGGAAGAACGCCGCCTTGACCAGCACGGTCGTGGCAAGGATGGCGAGGCCGTAGTTGCCAAGCACATGCGAGAGCCAGTGCAGCAGCTTGAACAGCGGCTGTGTGATGAACCAGAACCAGCCCCAATCGATCAGCAGGTTGAAATTTTTGGCGTTGAGCTTCTCCTGATAGGCGTCGATCACGCTCACCTGCTTGGCACCGGCGAAGAGATTGCTCACGTTCGCCCCCTGACCTCCAGGTGGGATCGAAACGCCGGCCATGAGCAAGTCGGTTTGGAAGTACTCTGTGGCACCCTTTTTGCCGCTAAACGTGGCGTCGTAAGGGGTAGTTTGGCCGGGCACCAATGCTGCGGCCCAGTACTTGTCGGTCATCCCGATCCAACCGCCGGTCTGCTTGAAGCTCTTGCCCCCGCCCTCCTTGAGCAGGTCTGCGTAGTGGAGCTGCTGCAGGCCGGCATCGCCCATCACGCCGATGGGGCCTTCATGCAGAATGTAGTAACCGGCGGTGGGCGGCGTGCCGTGGCGGGAGATCAGTTGAAAGGGATAGAGGGTGATCTCGGCACCGGTGCGGTTCTCAACCTCGTCCTTGACGGTGAAGAGGTACTCCGTGTCCACCGCGATCGTGCGGCGGAAGGTCAGCCCCTGTCCATTGTCCCAGACGAGCGTCACCGGGGAGCTCGGCGTCAGCGGTCCATCTCTCTCCGTGTGCCAAAGCGTGTCGCGGCCGGGCATCGGTTGCGTCACACCGCTCCCCGCCACCCAGCCATACTCCGCGTAGTAGGGATGGGGAGCCCCCGACGGCGAGAAGAGCACGACGTTGGGCGAATTGGGATCGACGGTCTCGCGGTACTTGGCGAGCACGAGGTCGTCGACGCGGCCGCCCGCAAGCGAGATCGAGCCGGTGAGACTGGGCGTCTCGACGTGCACGCGTGGGCTCGCCTCGATGGCGGCGTTGCGCGTTGCCGCAGCCGCCAAAGGCGCAGCGGACGGTACGGCTGCGCCAGGCTGGGTGGCGGCGCCCGGTGCGGTGGGGGCTTGCTCCTTGCTCTGGCTCAGCTCGTGCTGGACGCGTTGGCGGCGCTCCTGATCGTCCTTCAACTTGGGGCCTGCATAAAATACTTGCCACGCGAGCAGCACGCCCACCGACAGCACGATGGCCAGCAGAAGGTTCTTTTGGTTGTCCTGGTCTTGTTGCATGGGTCCTTCTGCGCCTTCTGTTTGGCGTACTCTGCCGCGCGACCTCAGCGCACCCGCTTCGGCGCGCGATGCACGCGCATGAACGCCCTGGCGAGCTCGCCCACCAGCGCAGCGAACTGCGAGGTAAGCGCCGCACGGCGTGCGATCAAGACATAGTCGAATTCGCCGCTGGCGTGGTTCGGTGCCGCATCCCTGACCGCGGCCTTGAGGCGGCGGCGGATGCGATTGCGCTCGACGGCTTTGCCAATCTGTCGTGTCACCGTGAAACCGAACCGAGGCCCCTCGGCGGCCCGCGTGCTCTCGTCGTGGGCCTTGGCTTCCAGAACGAAAGCCGCCGTGGCGCACCGGCTGCCCTTGCGCACGCGCAGGTACTCAGAGCGCCTCTTGAGAGTGGTCACGCGCGAGGCGGAGCCTCTCGCTTGCGTCGCCCTGGCCATGCGCCACCCATCGCTGCCGCGGCCACATCAAGCAGAGAGGCGCTTGCGACCTTTCGCGCGCCGCCGTGCCACGACCCGCCGACCGCCCGCGGTCGCCATGCGCTTGCGGAAACCATGCCGGCGCTTGCGCACGAGCTTGCTCGGCTGGTAGGTCCGTTTCACGTCAACTCTCCGTTTCGCGTCAAGCCCCGAGTGGCATCAAACCCTTTGCTCAAACCCGTCCGGCCTAAGCTCGCCTGACATGCTCACCTGACATGCCCGTCTGGCTCATGCCCGGCCGGTTCAAGCTCGTCTGGCTCAGGGCCATCTGGCTCATGCCCGACTTGCTCGAACCCGACTTGCTCAAGGTGAGGGCTCGCGTTGGGAAAAATGCACTGCTGGCGGTGATCATCGCCCTCCGGGGGAGGCAGGGCATACCCCCGTAGCCGATGCAAGTCGCCGCGCTTATAGGATTGGGGCCAGGCCAAGTCAATTCGGAGGCAAATTCCCTGTTCAATTTGGCGAAACCCATCAAATCTTTTCGCTTTCCCTCACGTGTGCTTGACAGGCGGGGCAAATGGGGCTGGCAACGCTTAACTTGCAGGCAAGGCTCAATATGTCACAAGCTCGCACAACCCGAGGGCTCGCCCCGGCGGCCGCCCAACGGTTGCAAGCCCATGAGCCCCTATGCTCCGTGAGCCGCAACCCCCATGAGCCGCACCCCCCCAGAGCCGCCGCAAGCCAAAGTCCCGCAAGCCAAAGTCCCACAAGCCAAAGTCGCGCAAGCCAACGCTCCGCAAGCCAGAGCCCCGCAACCCCAACTCCCGCAACCGCCAATCCCGCAAGGCCATGAACTTGACGCCATGAACCGCAAGCCCATCCCGAAGGAGGTGCCCGGTTGCCACGAGGGGTGCCGAGGTTTCGTCGGCGCCAGTTTGGCGGGTGAGGCGGCGCCGGGTTCCGGCCTCAAGGCGTGGCATCGAGCCGTGCCGCTCGTGCTCGTCCTCGCTGCGGTGGCACTCGTGCTGGTGATGGGCTGGCACCAGGCACTGACGCTCGACAACGTGGTGGCTCTGCGCGACCGCTTTCACGGTATGCTGGCCGAGCACCGCGTTCCCGCTGTGGCGGCCTACATCACCGCGTACGCGCTGCTGGCTGCGCTCAGCTTGCCCGGCTGTCCCATCGTGACCGCCATGGGAGGGCTGATGTTCGGCTCGCTCGTCGGCGGTGCAGCCGCAGTCGTGGGTGCGACCATCGGAGCCACGTTGCTGTTCTTGATTGCGCGGTCGGCCATCGGCGGGATGCTCAGCGAGCGTGCGACCCCGTGGCTCGTCAAATTGCGCAAAGGCTTTGCGGAGGACGCGCTCAGCTATTTGCTCTTCCTGCGGCTCGTGCCGGCCTTCCCTTTCTGGTTTGTCAATATCGCACCAGCCGTCCTGGGGGTCCCCCTGAAGACGTATGTGATTGCGACCTTTTTCGGCATAATGCCGGCAACGTTCGCGTTCGCATCGGCGGGGGCTGGTCTCGACAGCGTCATTATGGCAGCGAAGGCCGAATACGCGCGCTGCGTGGCCCAAGGCGGTGCCCAAGCCTGCCGGCTCAGCATCCATGCCAGCTCGCTCGTCACTAGGCAGCTGGTCCTGGCATTGTTGCTGCTGGGTGTGGTTGCGCTGATCCCGGTCATTCTCAGGAAATGGAGGAACAATCATGCAGCAGCCAAGTGACGCCGCGGTTGGCTTGGTGCGTGTGCGTTCCGGCGAGGTAAGCAAAGCACCTGTGGCTGCGCCAAAGGGTGCGATCGCCGACACAGCTGGCAGCGAAATGCGCGTCGATCTGTGTGTGATCGGCGCCGGTTCGGGCGGCCTTACCGTGGCGGCGGGAGCCGCCCAGCTTGGAGTGTCGGTGGCCCTCATCGAGGGGCACAAGATGGGCGGCGACTGCCTCAACTACGGCTGCGTCCCGTCGAAGTCATTGATCGCCGCGGCGCGTCGGGCGCATCTCATGCGCACCTGCGCACCGTTCGGGATCGTGCCGACCAATCCGACCATCAGCTACAAGGGTGTCCACGATCACATTCACGGCGTCATCGCCGCCATAGCGCCCAACGATTCGGCGGAGCGGTTCACCGGTCTTGGTGTCAACGTGATCCGCGCCACAGCCCAGTTTATCAGCCGCGATACGGTGCTTGCCGGCGACCAGCGCATCAAGGCGCGCCGCTTCGTCATTGCCAGCGGCTCCTCGCCGGCGCTCCCGCCCATCCCTGGGCTCGACGGCGTGCCCTATTTCACCAACGAGACCATTTTTGATAACCGGTCCCAGCTCGATCACCTGATCGTCATTGGCGGCGGCCCCATCGGGCTGGAGCTTGCCCAGGCCTATCTGCGTCTGGGCAGCCGCGTCACGGTGTTGGAGGCCATGAAGGCGCTGGGCAAGGACGACCCGGAGATATCCGAGCTCGTGCTGAAGCGGCTGCGTGCCGAGGGTGTGGAGATACGTGAAGGTGCGCTCGTGGAGCGCATCGCCGGCGGCATGCGGCTCATCGATGTGCACATCTCGGAGGACGGCGTGCCGGCCGTGGTGCAGGGTTCCCATCTGCTCATTGCCACCGGGCGGGTGCCCAATGTTGCCGACCTCAACCTTGAGGCTGCAGGCATCAAATACGACAAACGCGGCATCCAGGTGAGCAGGGGTCTTGTGACTTCGAACTCGAGGGTGTTCGCCATCGGCGACGTGATCGGCGGCCCGCAATTCACCCATGTCGCCAACTACCATGCCGGCATCGTGCTGCGCCGGGCCCTGTTCCGCCAGCCGGCGACGGTGGACAGCGACATCATCCCATGGGCGACCTTTACCGACCCCGAGATCGCTCACGTGGGGCTCAGCGAGGATGCAGCCAGAAAGCGGGGCGGGCGCGTGCGCGTCTACCGCTGGCCCTACCACGAGAACGACCGGGCCCACACCGAGCGCGCGACCGAAGGCTTCGTCAAGGTCGTGACCGACGCCAAGGGCCGCATCCTCGGCGCCAGCATCGTTGGGGAGCATGCCGGCGAGCTGATCCAGATGTGGTCGCTTGTGGTGTCGCAGGGGCTCGATATCAAGGCCATGACGCAATGGATTTCACCCTATCCGACGTTTTCCGAGATCAACAAGCGTGTTGCCAACGGCTATTATGCGACGGCGGCCGCTAACCCCTTGGTGCGCAAGGTCGTTAGCTGGCTGCGCAAACTCGGATGAGCCGGCATGAGACGAGAAAGATCGGGGCGTGCCACGCGATAGCATCGAAGACGCCCTGGCCTGGTCATCCAGGCTGTGGGAGCGGGCCAAGCGCATTCGTTCCCCGTTGCGTGCGACGGCGGAACGGCGCGGCCTTGGCTTGTCCGCAAAACTGCTGCTGCTGACCGTCAGCTTCGTCATGTTGGCCGAGGTGCTCATTTTCGTTCCGTCGGTTGCCAACTTCCGCATCACCTGGCTCAACGATCGCCTCACCGCCGCCCAGCTCGCGGCGCTGGCGGCCGAGGCCGTGCCTGGCGGCGTCGTACCGGATGCGCTGCGCTCCGAGCTCCTGCGCACCGCCCAGGTGCGCGCGGTTGCCCTCAAGCGCAGCAATGAGCGCCGCCTGGTGCTGCCGGCTGATGCCGCCTCGCAGATCGACGACACCTATGATTTCCGCGCCAGCGCTCGTGCATCGGGCTTTGGCAATGAGCTTGCCTTGCGCCTGCGATTGATTTGGGACGCGCTCAGCGTCTTCTGGGCGCAGGACGGGCGCACCATCAGGGTGATCGGCGAGCCCGGCATGGGGGCCGGCGACTTCATCGAGGTGGTCTTGCCGGAAGCGCCGCTGAAGGCGGCCATGATCCGCTACGGACTTAACGTGCTCGGCCTGTCGGTCATCATTTCGGTCATCACCGCGGCACTCGTCTACTTCGCCCTCAACGGTCTCTTGGTCCAGCCGATGATGCGCATTGCCCGCAACATGCTGCGCTTCAGTCAGAACCCGGAGGACGCGAGCCGCATCATTGTGCCGTCGCCCCGCCGCGACGAGATTGGCACCGCCGAGCGTGAGCTTGCCCATATGCAGGGCGAGCTCACGCAAACGCTGCAACAGAAGAGCCGCCTCGCCGCGCTGGGCCTGGCGGTCAGCAAGATCAATCACGACTTGCGCAACATGCTCGCCAATGCCCAGCTGATCTCGGACCGGCTCAGTAGCTTGTCCGACCCCGCCGTGCAGCGCTTCGCTCCCAAGCTCATCGCCTCGCTCGATCGCGCCATCAATCTCGCCAACAGCACGTTGAAGTTCGGGCGTGCCGAAGAAGCTCCGCCCCGGCGCGAGCTGACGGCGTTGCGTCCCCTGGTGGAGGAGGTAGGCGATGGTCTCGGGCTGCCGCGCGAGGGAGCCATCGACTGGATGGTCGATGTGGACACATCACTGCGCGTTGACGCGGATCGCGATCAGCTCTTTCGCGTCTTGAGCAACCTTACCCGCAATGCCATGCAGGCCATCGAGCAACAGGAGAATGTGGCCGGTCATATCCGGGTCGCCGCACTGCGCGAAGGGGTGCGGGTTACCATCGAGATCAGCGACGACGGTCCGGGTGTTCCCGAGAAGGCGCGCGCGCATCTCTTCCAGGCGTTCCAGGGCTCCGCACGCAAGGGCGGCACGGGGCTTGGGCTGGCGGTGGCCCAGGAGCTGATCAACGCTCACGGCGGCGTCATCCGCCTGCGCGACACATCCAAGGGTGCGACGTTTGAGCTTGAGATCCCCGATCGCGCCGACGGCGGCTGATCGGCGAGGTCGAGCCCTCGCGCCTCCCAATTGCGATTCGCTATAAGCTCACCCAGCAAACTCGCGGGGCCAGGACGTCGCCGCGGTTGCGGCTTGAGAAAGAGTTGCGCTTGCTTGGGGAGCACGGGTGTCGGAAAGCTTCGACCTAGCCATCATCGGCGGCGGCATCAACGGCTGCGGCCTCGCCCGCGATGCCGCGGGCCGCGGGCTGTCGGTCTTCTTGTGCGACATGGGCGACCTCGGTGGTGGCACGTCCTCGCGCTCCACCAAGCTGATCCACGGCGGCTTGCGCTACCTTGAGCAATTCGATTTCCGGTTGGTGCGAGAGGCCCTCGCCGAGCGCGAAGTGATATGGGCAATAGCGCCGCACATCGTGCGCCCCCTGCGCTTCGTTCTGCCGCATCAGGCGGGCCTGCGGCCCGCTTGGGTGCTGCGCACCGGGTTGTTCTTCTACGATCACCTGGGTGGTCGGCGGCGATTGCCACCCACTCGCATTCTCGATCTTGCGAGCGATGCCGCAGGCCGGGCGCTGAGGCCCGGCCTCTTCACGAGGGGCTTTGAGTATTCTGATTGCTGGGTCGACGATGCCCGCCTCGTCGTTCTCAACGCCCGCGACGCGGCCGAGCGCGGGGCCATCATCCGCACGCGCACGCGGGCTACCGAGGCTTGGCGGACGCGCGAGGGATGGCGTGTGACCCTCGCCGAGCTCGGCTCCGGCAGGCGCGAGGAGATTGCAGCACGCGCGCTCATCAACGCGGCAGGCCCGTGGGTCGAGGCGGTTGCAACCGTGGCACGAGAGCACGAACTGCAGGGCAAAGTTCGGCTGGTGCAGGGCTCGCATATCGTGGTGCGCAAGCTCTTCGATCACGATCGCGCCTACATCTTGCAACGCCCGGACGGCCGCATCGTCTTTGCCATTCCCTACGAAGGCGATTTCACGTTGATCGGCACCACCGATCGCGACTATGCGGGCGACCCCGTTCAGGTATCGGCCACGGCTGAGGAGATCACCTACCTATGTGAGGCGGCGAGCGCTGCCTTTGCCCAGACGCTCAGAGCCAGCGATGTCGTCTGGAGCTACTCGGGCGTGCGTCCGCTCTACAATGATGGAGTGAGCGAGGCCAAGGCCGCCTCGCGCGACTACGTGCTGGAGCTTGACGAACAAGAGGGCGCAGCACCATTGCTCTCCATCATCGGCGGCAAGATTACCACCTACCGTCGCTTGGCGGAGGCGGCACTGGCGCGGCTGGCGCAGCACCTGCCGGCGCGCCAGGGGCTGCCGGCGGGGTGGACCGGTAAAACGCCACTGCCCGGGGGCGATTTTGCCCCCGAGGCGCTGTTGCAAATCGCCGAGAGCCTGGCGCGCAGTCATCCGTTCCTCGAACGGGCGCATGTCTTGCGCCTTGTTGGCGCCTATGGCACGCGTGCTGCGCGCGTGCTCGGCAAGGCCAGATCCGCGCTCGACCTAGGCCGTCAGTTTGGGGCCACCCTCTCCGAGGCCGAGGTGCGCTATCTGATCGATCAGGAATGGGCGGTGACCGCCGAGGACGTGTTGTGGCGACGCTCCAAGCTGGGCTTGCGCCTATCTGGTGCGGAGGCCGCTCAGCTCGGCGCCTTCATGGGGGAGAGCGCACGGCCGGCCGCCGTGGGGGGCGGGTAATCCGGACCTCTGAGCTCAATGGGTGGCGCCCCGGCGCGAGGCCTCCTCGCCCAACCACCGCTCGAGCAGCCCGTTGAGCGCTTCCCGATCGAAGGGCTTGGCGAGGTAGTCGTCCATGCCGGCGGCAAGGCAGCGGCGACGATCCTCATCGAAGGCATTGGCGGTGACTGCAACGATTGGGGGAGCGACCGCCCCACCACCCTCGCGTGCAGCAAAGAGCGCCTTGATGGCGCGGGTCGCCTCCAGGCCGTCGAGCACCGGCATATGCGCGTCCATGAGGACGACGTCGTAGGCCCTCTCCGCGCCGGCCAGCACACGCCGGAACGCCTCCACAGCCTCGCACCCGTTGACGCAGTGGTGCACGTTGCAACCGGCTTTCTCCAGCATGCGTCGTGCGAGCAAGGCATTGATGTCGTTGTCCTCGACGAGTAGCACGGAGGGTGCGGCGATGAATTGAGCGGGCCGCGACGGCCTGATTTGGACCTCGACCGGCGCGCGCTCCTGGCCGGTGCCGAGCCGATTGAGCACCGACTGCGGTCGCACGGGGCGCAGGAGATAGGCGCCAAAGCCAGCATCGCGAAACTGGGCGAAGTCGGCCTTTGCCGCCGTGTCCAAGAGGATAATCCCTTGAACGGGGCCCAGGGTCGCGGCGCGCGCATGCGCCAAGAGCTGGGCGGCCGCCTGGCATCCGCTGCCACCATCGACCACGACAGAGCTGAACGGCTCGCCCGCCCTGGCGGCGGCCGACACCATGTTGGCCGCGCCGACGATTGCGCTCTCCTCCGTGGGGATATGCGCGCCCTCAAGCGAGAGGCGCAACGCCCGGCGCTCGATGGTGCGATCGAGCGCCAGCAGAACGTGCTGGGTTGACGCCCCCGCGCAGGGCTCCGTCGCGCCATTGCGGTCGAGCTTGAGGTGCAAGTTGGCCGTGAAGGTGGAGCCCACACCGGGCTGGCTTACCACGACGATGTCGCCGCCCATGGCGCGCGCCAAGCGACGCGAGATGGCGAGCCCCAACCCGGTACCGCCCTGGCGGCGACGCACGGCGTCCTCGGCTTGCTCGAACTCTGAGAACAGCGCGGGAAGCGTGTCGGAAGCAATTCCCATCCCTGTATCTTCCACGGCGATGGCGATCCCGAGATCGTCTGCCTGCGCGCCCAGTCGGAGGGACAAACACTTGCGGACGGTCACCAGCACCCCGCCGCGGTCCGTGAATTTGATTGCGTTGCCAAGGAGGTTGGTGACGATCTGGCGCACCCGCCCCTCGTCGCCCAACACGAGGCGCGGCAGGGCCGGATCGAACGCCCATGCAAGCTCGATGCCCTTTTCGTGCGCCTTCGGCGCCAAGAGCTCCACCACGCTTTGTACGCACTCGTCGATCGCCAGGGGTGCGCAATTGAGTTGCAGCTTGTCGGCCTCGATCTTGGAGAAATCGAGGATCTCATCGATCAAAGTGAGCAGGGTCCGTGCGGAGCGCTCGATGGCATGGGCATAGGTGTGCTGCTCGGCGGAAAGGTCGGTGTCGGTGAGCAGCGATGTCATACCCAAGATGCCGTTCATCGGCGTACGGATCTCGTGGCTCATTGCCGCCAGGAACCGTGACTTGGCCCGATTGGCCGCTTCCGCCTGCTTGCGCGCCTCTCGCAGATCGGCTTCGGTGCGCCGGCGCTCCGTGATGTCGCGCCCTGAGCACTGCACCTCGCGAATGGTCGCATCACCGGCAACAACGGCGTGCTCCTCCCACTCAAACCAGCGCGGGCCGCGTGCCGTCTCGATCTGCTGGACGTAGCGCTGGTGGCGCCGGTCGGAGGATGGTGCCAACGGCGTCGCGGCCTCGCCGGCGAGCACGTGCGGCTTGAAGGGGTGTCCCAACACCGCGCTGCGGTCGAGCCCAAACGTTCGGCAGAACGCCTGGTTGACGAAGGTCAGCTGACCCTCCCCGTCGCGCCGCAGGATGACATCGGCCTGATTGTCCAAGAGATCGCGATATCGAACCTCGTTCTCGCGGATCTCCCATTGAATGTCCTGGAGCGCCTCAAGACCCCGCTCCAGTTGCTCGCCGATGTGAAGGAAGCGCTCGAGCGCGGGTGTTGGTGCGCGCGCCGGCGCGCCCGAGGTGGCTGCCCCCTCCAAGCGCGCATCGGTCCTTGCTCGTAGCCAAGTTCGCAAGCGACCTGGCAGGTCTCGGAGTGGAGACACGCTTGACGCACGCCCGTTTCTTGTTGACGCCTGTGTCGGGCATGCAAGCATAGTGCGGTTGAGAAACGCTTACCCATTCCGCGGCGTCAACCAATGTTTCTGGCGGCGCAAGGGTGCGCAGTCGCAACTGAAAGGTAACCACGATGGGTCCTCTCGCCGGGTTTCGCATCATCGAGATGGCAGGGATCGGCCCAGCGCCATTCGCTGCCACGCTCTTGGCCGACATGGGCGCGGAGGTGATCCGTCTCGACCGCCAGGAGGCAGCTGACCTGGGCTTGCCCGGCCGGGAGCCCAAGTTCGACGTGCTCCACCGCGGTCGACCCTCACTGGCGCTCGATGTGAAGGCCGCGGGCGGGCGCGAGCTGGTGCGCAAGCTCGCCGCCAAGGCTGACGCATTGATCGAAGGTTTTCGACCGGGCGTTATGGAGCGGCTGGGTCTCGGTCCCGACCACCTTCTGGCCCTCAATCCCAGGCTCGTCTATGGCCGCATGACCGGCTTCGGCCAGGACGGCCCGATGGCCCAGTCGGCCGGCCACGACATCAACTACATCGCGCTTGCCGGCGTATTGCATGCGATTGGCCGCAAGGGCGAGGCGCCGGTGCCGCCGCTCAATCTCGTCGGCGACTTCGGCGGTGGCGGCATGTTCCTCGCCTTCGGGGTGGTGTGCGCGGTGCTCGAGGCGCAGAAATCGGGCAGGGGCCAGGTGGTAGATGCCGCCATGGTCGATGGGGCTGCCTATCTGCTGGGCGGCATCTATGGCCTTTTTTCACAGGGTTCGTGGAAGGACGAGCGCGGGGTCAACTTCGTGGATACGGGAGCGCCCTGGTACGACGTCTATGAGACCAAGGATGGCAAGTGGCTGTCGGTTGGCGCCATCGAGCAGCGCTTCTATGCGGAGCTCGTCGACAAATTGGGCCTGGGTTGCGCCGGGCTTCCCAAGCAGCACGATCGCAAGGGCTGGCCGATCCTGCGCGAGCGCTTTGCCGCCGCCATCGCCTCGCGCACGCGCGAGGAGTGGGAGCAGGTCTTTGCCGGGAGCGACGCCTGCGTCGCTCCCGTGTTGGCGATGAGCGAGGTGGAACATCATCCTCACAACGTGGCGCGCGGGACCTTTGTGCGCCGCGACGGGGTCCTGCAACCGGGTCCAGCGCCGCGCTTCTCGCGCACGCTCCCGCAGATGGGCGCTCCTGCGCGCGGGCGAGGGGCGGATGGCGAAGCGATCCTGCGCGACTGGGGCTTGCCCAAGGCGGAGATCGACGCGTTGACAAGGTCAGGCGTGATCGGCGCTATCAAGACGGAGGCCTAGGTGCCATGATCGCTGTCGAGGCTCGACCGGACGATGGACCGCGTCCGGGCCGGCTTGGCTCTCCCGGCGCGCGCTGGAGACTTGCGCGCGCTCCCGGGCGCTCCGGGCGGGGCCTTCCGGGGATGGTGCTGAGCCCCGGTGTCGCAGGGCAGCTGAGGGCGGCGTGAGGGCTTCTCCGCGATCGGGCAGACGATGGCCATGACACTTTCTCCCACCCCAGGCCAGCAGGATATCCGCGACGGTGTGCTCAAGATCTGCGCCCGCTTCGGGGATGATTATTGGCTCGCCCGCGATACAGACGGCCATTTCCCGCACGAGTTCCACAAGGCGCTGGCGCAGGCGGGATGGCTCGGCATTGCCATGCCTGAAGCCTACGGGGGCTCCGGACTGGGTATCACCGAGGCGGCGCTCATGATGCAGGCGATCGCCGAATCCGGGGCTGCCTTCTCCGGCGCCTCGGCCGTGCACATGAACATCTTTGGGCTGAACCCGGTCGTGCGGTTCGCAACCGAAGAGCAAAAGCAGCGCTTCCTGCCGCCGCTCATCGCCGGCACCGAGAAGGCCTGCTTTGCCGTCACCGAGCCCAACACCGGCCTCGATACCACGCGGCTCAAGACGCGCGCCGTGCGGCACGGCAACGGTTATGCCGTCCACGGCCAGAAGGTTTGGATCTCAGCCGCGCAGGTGGCCGAGCGCGTGCTGCTGCTCGCCCGCACCACACCCCTTGAGGAGGTCAACAAGAAGACCGAGGGCCTTTCGCTTTTCTACACGGTGCTTGACCGTGCCCACGTCGAGGCCCGCGTCATCGACAAGATGGGCCGTAAGGCCGTCGATTCCAATCAACTGTTCTTCGATGGCATGCCCGTTCCATTGGAGGACCGCATCGGCGAGGAAGGCAAGGGCTTTGAGTACATTCTGCACGGCATGAATCCGGAACGCATTCTCATCGCTGCCGAAGCCGTGGGTGTGGGCCGGGCGGCCCTGGCGCGAGCCGCGCGCTATGCCAAGGAGCGTGTCGTCTTCGGCCGGCCCATTGGGCAAAACCAGGCCATTCAGCATCCCCTTGCCAGGTGCTGGATGGAGCTTGAGGCCGCCAATTTGATGATGCTCAAGGCCGCCGCCTTGTACGATGCGGGCCATCCTTGTGGCGTGGAGGCCAATGCCGCCAAGTACCTTGCTGCCGAGGCTGGCTTTGCGGCCTGCGAGACCGCCGTGCTCACCCATGGCGGGATGGGTTATGCCAAGGAGTTCCATGTGGAGCGGCTGCTGCGCGAGGTGATGATTGCGCGGATCGCGCCCGTCTCGCGCGAACTCATCCTGTGCAATATCGCCGAAAAGGTGCTGGACTTGCCAAAGTCCTATTGAACCGCGGGGGACGCCAACCTTGCGTAACGCTAGCACACCGTTGTTGCGCAGACGGCCATCAAGGCTGCTCCGGCGGGATCGACGCGGCGAGAACCCCCTGCACTTGATCCGACCGACTGCATGTGACAAACCGGTCCAGACCGGCCGGCGAGAGTGGCGGAATAGGCAGACGCGGCAGACTCAAAATCTGTTGTCCTTCAAAGACGTGGGGGTTCGAGTCCCCCCTCTCGCACCACGCCGATCAGCTGCAAAATGCCGCTCTGGTGGCAGAGTGAGGGTTCAAGCCCGACCGCCCGCACCAAACGTTTGAGGGCGGTCCGCTGCTTCACCGGCTGGCCGCCGACAAGGCCGCATTGTCGGGCGAGACGGCCGCCCCACCCGCAAGCCAATCGAATCGAGGCTGCCCCATTTTGACCGCCCAGACGCGCACAAAAAATGCGGGGCAGACCTCGACGCCGTGATCGATCGGCGGCGCGTCGACTGATGATCGTCCCCCTTCAGCGCGGCTCGCGCGTCAATCGCACTCGCGCGAGGATGGGTGGGTCGCCTCAACGCGTGGCGCGTCCCTTATGGCGCAGCAGGGCGGCGAAGAGCCCGGCGATCCCCGCCGGGTAAGCGCGCATCAGGAGGATCACGGCACCCGCAAAGAACACCATGCTCCATTCACCCCAGGACGCCAGCCAGGTGTTGAGGGCATAGACCGGCGGCGCCGCGATGATCGGCCCGACAAACGAGCCTAGGCCGCCGATCACGACCATGACGATGATGCGTGCCATTTCACTGAAATCGACGATCGACGGCGTCAACGTCAGGACGTAATGGGCATAGAGCGCGCCGCCCAGGCCGGCCACGGCGCTGGAGACGACAAAAGCGAAGAGTTTGACGCGCGTCGTATCGATCGCCAGCGATTGCGCGCGCAGCGGATCGTCGCGCACTGCCCGCATAAAGTAACCGATCGGCGACTTCAAGAGCACATAGATGATGGTGAGCCACAGGACCGCTACGCCGAGAAACGTATAGTAGTACGCGGTCGGGCGCACGTGGCCAAAGAGCGAGGGCACGCTGAGCCCCAAATCGCCGCGGGTAAACTCGTAGGCTGCTGCCAGGAAGATGCGCAGCGTCTCCGCAAACGCCCAGGTCGCAATCGACAGATAGATCGAGCGCATGTGCAGCACGAGCAGCCCGAGGATCAGTCCGCCCACACCTGCCGCCAGGACGCCCGTGGGAATGCTGAGCCAGAGCGGCGCGCGCAAGTGGTAGACGAGCAGCCCCGAGCCATAGGCGCCGAGGGCGGCGAAACCGTGCTGGGCGAGCGAGAACTGGCCCGTGAACCCCGCCAACATGTTCCAGCTGGCGGCCAGGATGACGTAGTAGGCGCTGATGGTGAGCACATGCACGGCAAACTCGTTGACCAAGTAGGGCAGTGCGAGGAGCGGCGGCATGGTGAGTGCCAAGGCGCCCGCCACGCGTCGCCACTCAAGAAAGGCTCCGAGCCCACGCATCAGCCGAGGAGACATTCCTGCACCAATGCTTTGACGCGCGTGCTATCGAAGTCATGCCCTGGGCCCTCGGCCTTCACCGCCCCGAGGTTTAACAGATAGACATGATCGGCGAGAGGCAGTGCCTCCTCTACGTTTTGCTCCACCAACAGGATAGCCGCCCCAGTGGCCGACCTGGCGGTGGCGAGAATGCCGTAGACCTGCGCCACCAGGCCCGGCGCCAGACCCGCCGTGGGTTCGTCGATGAGCAGCAACGATGGCGACGTCATCAGCTCGCGGGCAACCGAGAGCATGCGACCTTGGCCACCCGAAAGGGAGCCCGCAACAGTGCGGCGCTTGTCGCTGAGCGCCGGGAAGAGGGCATAAACTTGCTCGAGCTGGCGGGCGAGGCGCGCGCGGTCGCGGCGGAAGACCCACGCCCCCATCTTCAGGTTCTCCTCTACGGTGAGGAGCGGGAAGCTGTTGATGTCCTGCGTCACATAGCTCACACCGACCGCTTTGAGGGCGCTGGGGCTGGCGCCGGAGACATCCTTGCCCCGCAGCAGGACGTTGCCCGCGGCCGGCTTCAACAGCCCGAAGATGGTGCGCAAGAGCGTCGACTTGCCGGCGCCATTGGGGCCGATGATGAGGGTTATGGCGTGCTCGGCGGCAGCGAGCGAAATGCCGGCGAGGATGTGCACGCCGGCTACGTAGCCGGCCCGCAAGTGATTGACTGCAAGTATCGGTCGCGCGCTCATGCAGCGGCCCGCCCAAGATAGGCGGCGACGATCTCGGGCTTGCGCGCGATCTCCTCAAGGGATCCCTCGGCCGCGATCCGGCCCTGGACCATGACGGTGACGATCGGGCACAGGCGCCGCACGATCGCCATCTCGTGGCTGACGATCAGGAATGCGCGTGCTTGGCCGGCATTCTCGCGCTCAATCAGGCTGATCAGCACGTCCTTCACCACCGGATTGATGCCGGCAAACGGCTCGTCCAGCACGTGGAGGCGAACGTCCGGAACCATGAAGCCGGCGCAGGCCTGCAGCAGCATGCGCTGTCCACCGGAGAGCGTGCCGGCGGGCGCGTCGGCGAGGCCGGCTAGAGTGGCGCTGCCGAGCAGCTCGTCGGCGCGGGCGAGCCCGTCGCGCACCCGCCCTGACTTGGCTGCGGCGAGAAATGCCACCATCAGGTTTTCGCGCACGCTGAGGTTGGCGAACAGACGCGCGACCTGGAAAGTGCGCATAACCCCCAGCGATGCAATGCGGTGGGGCGCGAGCCCCGTAAGGTCGATGCCGCCGAGCCTGATGCGTCCGGCGTCTGGCCGCTCGACTCCCGTCAGCAGGTTGACAAGCGTGGTTTTGCCCGCTCCGTTCGGGCCGATCAGTCCACGGATCTCCCCGGGCGCCATCCCAAGGTCGACCGCATCATTGGCGAGGAGGCCACCATAGCGCTTCGTCAGGCCTTTGGCTTCGAGTAGGGTGTGCATCAAGCCTCCCGTCCGCGCTCGCCGAACAAGCCTTCGGGTTTCACGATGAGCACGAGGATGACCAGAATGAAGCCGTAGACATTTTGATAGGGGGAGGAGACGAAGGCCGCGCCGAGGCTTTCGACGAGGCCGAGTAGGATGCCGCCGATGAGAGCGCCGGGAATGGAACCGAGGCCGCCGATGACGATGATCTCGAAGCCCTTGACGGTGGTCACCGCACCGTTGGTTGGAAAAACCATGAACAGCGGCGCGAGCAGCGCGCCTGCAAATCCAGCAAGTGCCACGCCAATGGCAAAGGCCGCAGCATCCAGTCGATCGGCGTTAACGCCGCAGGTCTGGACCGCGATGCGGTTCTGAGCGGCAGCGCGCAAGGCAAGCCCCATCCACGTCTTCTTGAGGACGAGCCAGAAGACGCCGAGGGCGAGCAGCGCGCACACGAAGGCGGCAACCCGCGCTCCCTCCTGTGGCAAGGGACCGATCCACACCACCGGCAGATCGGATTCGGGTCGGTACTGATTGGGGCCGCCGAGTGCAACGGCAAGGCTGCGCAGCAGCAACAGCAG
>Ga0075434_100001637_pt1 | contig 19057 bp, 18 predicted proteins | sample RhiMethybrSRZTD3_FD_75298 | JGI IMG/M metagenome (GOLD analysis project Ga0075434, IMG submission 75298) | Populus rhizosphere microbial communities from Tennessee, USA - Rhizosphere MetaG P. TD hybrid SRZTD3 | ecosystem: Host-associated > Plants > Roots > Rhizosphere > Soil | place: USA... | reverse complement strand
CACTCGGTTTCGATACCTACGGCCAGGACCCGATCGCTGACTTCGCTCTGAGCACCGATGCCTACCACGAGGTCGGCCGGCGGGTTGCCACTCTCGGCCTGCCGACGGTGATCCTGCAAGAGGGCGGGTACTTCGTCCCCAAGCTCGGCGAGAACGCCCGCACCTGGTTGCGCGGCCTGCTGGGCCGGCCGCTTGAGTTGCGCGCGACGCCTGGCTGACCGGGCCGGCGGAGGCGATCTCCCCTCGGCCGTCAACGTGTGGTAGCGGCCTCCCGCGGCGCCGCCGGACCCGACCGCAGCCTCAACCCACCCCGGGCGGCTAGCCTGGTTGTTGGCAGGCCGCCGCTGCTAGCGAGGGAGGCCCTGATGCCTCGCCGGATCGTATCTTCGCTTGTGTTCCTTGCCGCCGCTGCGGGCCTGGTCTGGGCCGTCTGGCCCGGCGCGCCGGCCAATCCGGCCACGTTGATCAACCGGGTCGACGTAGTGGCGGCCGTGGTGATACTGGCGGGGCTGCCGTGGCTGGCCCGCCGGGTGTTCGGCCCGCCCGGCGGCAGTTGGCCGGCACGGATAGTACGGGTCGGCGGTTACGCGGCGGTGTTCGCCTTGGCGCTGGTCAAGGCGGAGGTGGAGCGGTCGGAGTACGCCGTGCATTCCGGGCGTGCTTGGCTCGCGGGTGCCTGGGCCGGCGAGATGATCTTCCTGGTGGTTATCGCGGCGTATGCGGCCGGGATCCTCGCGGTGACAGCGCGTCGGTCGCCGTTCAGCCCGATGGCGCTGGCCATCGGCGCAGGGGCAGCAGCTGGCCTGCTGATGTACGCGCTGCCGCCGGTGGGCGGTTGGCCGCATATCACGGTGGGATGGCTGGCCGGCGTGCACGCCGTGGCGCGGGTGCTCGCGGTGCCGCTGGCGCTGGGCACAAGTATCGTCGCCGGACTGGTGGCGGCCCGGCGGGCGAGCCGCCGCCAGCAGCTTCCGCTGGCTGACGTCCGTGCCCGGCAGGGCACGGCGGCCGGGCTGTGCGCCGGCGCTGCCACCGCGCTGGTCTTCTGCGTTCTGAGCACCGGCACGGCCGCCCTGTTGCCGCACACGGTCAAGCCCCTCACATGGGTTTTCACCAAACCGAGCCCCACCGTGTCGACCTTCGCCGGAGCTCCCATCCCGCACCCGCCAGTGCGGTCCCCCCGCGGGGGGTACCTCTCGCACCCCGATATCTACAACGCGGCCCTGCGCCAGTTCGAGATGGGCGTCGCTGACACCGCAGCGGGGTATCTCCTCGCGCTCGTCTGCTTCCCCCTGCTCGGCGCCGGCCTGGGCGCCTGGGGAGGGCTGTTCGCGGCCGGTCACCCCGGTCGGCGGCCTGGCGGCGGTGGTGGTGGCGGCGGTGGCGCACCCGAGCCCGGGCCCCCGCCCCCCGACGGCGGTCGGCGTGCCGGTGACGATGGCCAGCCCGCCATTCTCCGCGGCTACCTCCATGAACTTCCGGGGTTCCCGGCCCCCGGGGATGAGCCCGCGGCGGCACCGGCTCACCCGGAGAAGGTCCCGGCTGGCGTCCCCTGACCCGCGGCCGAGGACTGCATCCGCCTGGTGACTGACAGTGCGCAGATCGCTTGACGCCGCGCCCGGTACTGCCATACTGGGGAACCGCCGGAGCCGGCGGCCTTCAACGCGATGCTCACCAAGGGCTCGTCCAACGCGCCGCTGGTGATGCACGCCGGCGACACCATCCGGGTGCACTATTTCGTCACCGCCGCCAAGAATGGCTGGCACATCAACGTTCAGGACCTGACCACCAAGCAGTCGGGGACGATCGTGCTCAACTCGAAGTCCGACGGCCCCCTGATGCCTGCCTACAACACCCAGCAGATCGGCAAGTCGCTGAAGTGGGGCATCGTGCACGACACGCCGGACTCATTCGTGTGGGAAATCGGTCACACCTCGCCGTTTACCAGCCCCGGCAGCCAGTTCTGCGTGCCGGGCGCGGCGGGCTGCTATTCGTACGACGCGCCGGCCTGGCGCGACCAGTCGCCGCCGATCCACATCCTCGGCGTCACCTTCGGCAACGGCTCGCATCCCAGCTCGTGGGCGGTCGTGTCCGACTACGGAGGCAAGGCCGAGGTGCTCGACCCGAATAACAACAATTCCACCTGCACGTCTTACGGCGGCCCCTTCTGCACCTACCCCTGGTACGCGCAGAACGCCGACGGGTCGTTCACCTATGGCGTCGACTACCCGACCACCGCGCGCGACTTCGGAAAGGCGAACCAGTTCCCGCAGCAGACCACGTGCGGCGGCCCGTTCGGGCCCAACAGCACGTACTGCGACAGGGTCATCGTGCCCTGAGCGACGCAGGGGGCGCTGCACGAACGGTGAGACCAGTCGTCGTCAGCGACGGCTAGCTGCCCCGAGCTGTGGGACGACATCCAGTGCCGCCTCCTGGCATAAATAAGTAGGGGCTCATGTCCGATGGGCCCGGTCGGCGAGGGACGGCGATGGCCGGAGCTGACGGCGGCGGAGTCGTGGGCACGGTTCGCGACGCCCTGCGGCTGCCCGATATGCGGCGGATCGAGCTTGGCTACGGCATGTCGATCACGGGCGAACTGGCTGGCACCGTCGCGCTCGTGGTCTACGCGGTCGGCGCGGGCGGTGCTGCGCTCGTCGCCTTTTACGCCGCGGTCAGGACCGTGGCTGGCATGGGCGTGGTGCTGGTCCTCACGGGGTTCACCAGCCGTCTGCGGCGCGATCGGCTGCTGCGTTGGATCACCGGCGTTCGCGCGGTCCTGCTGGCGGCCGCGGCGCTGCTCGCCGCGCTTGGCCAGCCCTCGGCCGCCGTTATCGCAGCCGGGGCCGCCAGTTCGTCGCTCGCGGGGACCTACCGTCCGCTCCAGGCTGCCGTGTTGCCCTGGCTGGTGCGCACGCCCGCCGAACTGGCGGCGTCCAATGCCGTCACCGCCGTGATGGAGAACGCGGGCGCCCTGATCGGGCCGCTGCTGGCGGGCGGCGTGCTCGCCGTGGCCTCCCCGGCCGCCGCCATGGCGGTGGCGGCGGGCTGCCTCGCCGCCGCGACAGTGTCGCTGCTCCGGCTCGCCGTCCCAGATACCCCGAAAGCCAGGGCCCGCGGCGCCGCTTCCGTGGCACGCGACATCACCAGCGGCCTGGCTGAGTTCTGGCGGATGGCCCCGCCTGGCGGTGTAGCGATCTTGGCGTTCGCACAGACCTTGCTCCGCGGCGCGCTCGTGGTGCTGATCGCCGTGCTCGCCGTCCGGGTCCTTGGCCTGGGCGGGTCCGCGGTTGGCTGGCTCAACGCTGCCCTTGGCGCGGGTGGTCTGGCCGGCGCAGCACTGGCCGCGGTGGCGGTCCGCGTCACTCGGCTTGGCCGCAGCCTCATCGTCGGCATGCTGCTGTGGGGCTTGCCGCTGGCTCTCCTTGCCCTCTCCCAGGCGGCGGCCCTCGCCTACCTGGCTCTGGTCATCGTGGGGATCGGGAATGCGGTGGTAGACGTGTCCGCCTTCACCTTGGTGACCCGGCTGGCCGGGCCCGGCACGGCGGGCAAAGCGCTCGGCGCGGTTGAGTTCATTGCCCTGGCCGGGCTCGCCACCGGATCGATCCTGACGCCCTCCCTGCTGGACGCGGTCGGCGTCCGCGGCACCCTCATCCTGCTGGGCGGCGGGCTCGTGGTTCTCGCCCTGGCCCATGCGGCCCGGTTCCGGCGCGTGGACCGGGCGATGCCCGCGCCCGGCCCGGAGACCGCGCTGCTTTACCACCTGCCGATGTTCGCGCCGCTGCCGCTGGCCGTGACCGATCTGATCGCGGCCGAGGCCGAACCGCGCCAGTTCCCGGCCGGCGCGGTGGTCATGCGCGAGGGCGAGCCCGGCGACCGCTTCTACCTGATCACCGACGGCGCCGCGGGAGTGAGCGTGCACGGCGCGCCCAGGCCGTCCCTCCGGCGCGGGGATTGCTTCGGCGAAATCGCGCTGCTTCGCGGCATCCCGCGGACGGCGACCATCACCGCGGAACGATCACTGCATACCCTCACCCTTAGCCGGGATGAGTTCCTCACCGCCGTTTGCGGCAACAGCACGAGCATGGAAGCGGCCGACGCGCTCGCGGCACAACGACTGTCCACCGACCCCCCAGACCGCGGCGATGGATCTGCTCCGACATGACCCATCCGGCATGAGTTCGCCGCGCCTGAGGTAGTGCAGAAGCGGTCAGGGTGTGTGCCGCATGCTGTCGAGACCGTTGAGGATCAGGTCGAGCCCGAATTCGAACTCCGTCTGGTCGTCGCACCAGCCCACGGTCGAGGCGGGGTCGTCATGGGCGACTTCGGTGAGCATCGCGGCCAGGTGGGGGAACTGGCTGGCCATGTCCGCGGGCGCCGGCGCGGTGGCGCCGCCGGGCCCGGTTCCGTCACCCGGGTCGAACAGTTCCTGGGAGAACCCCAGCGCCCGGCTTCCCAGCGCGTGCAGTGCGTGGTGGGCCAGGTCGTAGGAGAACCCGCCGTCGCGCATGAGGCCGACCAGGGCGTCGAAGTGCTTGATGATCGCCGGGCTGGTGGTGCTGCGGGTTTCGAACAGGCCCGGCGCCCACGGGTGGCGGAGCAAGACTTGCCGGGCGGCGAGGATCCGGCGGCGCATGGCCGTCTTCCAGTTGGCTGCGCCGGCGGGCACCTCTGTCCGGCTGACGGCCTCGTTGATCTCCCTGGCGACGGCATCGGCGATACCGTCCAGGAGGTCATCCTTGTTGGCCACGTGGTAGTAGAGGGACATCGCCTCGGCCCCGAGCTCCTCGGCGAGCCGCCGCATCGTGACCGACTCGATGCCGCCTTCATCGGCGAGCGTGACCGCGGCCCGCAGGACCCGCTCTCTGCTCAGGGGGACCCGGGTCCCGGATCGGGGCTGGGTTTGGGAGGCCACCTGCGTCAATCCTTCCTCAGTGCGGGTCGTCCAAGGTGAGTCTGGATCCTCACGCACCGCCGCCGCCACGGCCCCAGCATTTTCTTGTTGACTACCTTACATTGTACGGCTATCTTACATTGTAAGACTTACAACGTAAGAATCCTGGCCTGCGGCGCAGCCCGTGTCCGCGCGGGCGGATGAGGAGGAGACAGTGAAGGCTTTCGTCCTGCGCTCGTACGGGTCACCGGACGCGCTGGATCTCACCGATCTGGATGAGCCCGTACCCGCCGACGATGAGGTGCTGGTCCGGGTGCTCGCCACGTCCATCAACCCTTACGACTGGCACAACATGCGGGGCCAGCCGTATGTCGCCCGCCTGATGCCCGGCGGCCTGGGGCTGCGCGGCCCCAAGCTTCGCATTCTCGGTTGTGACATGGCTGGCCAGGTCGAGGCGGTCGGGCAGAACGTGACCGGGTTCAGCGCCGGCGACCAGGTGTATGCGCTGCTGCCACAGGGCGGCTTCGCTGAATACGTCAGCGTCCCGCGGAGCCTGCTGGCACCTAAACCGAAGAACTTGTCCTACGAGCAAGCGGCCGCGGTGCCGGCGGCGGCCATCACCGCCCTGCTGGGCTTGCGCGATCAAGGCCGCGTTCAGCCCGGCCAGAAGGTCCTGGTCACCGGGGCCTCAGGAGGCGTCGGCACGTTCGCGGTGCAGATCGCCCGGGCACTTGGTGCCGACGTCACCGCCGTCTGCAGCGGCCCGAACGCCGCGCTGGTCCGCTCCCTCGGCGCCGCCGAGGTCATCGACTACACCGCACAGGACTTCACTCGGCGGGGCCGGCGCTACGACCTGTTGCTGGACATCGCCGGCAGTCACCGGGCACAGGCTTCGGTGCGGGCGCTGAAGCCCGACGGGACCTTTGTCGCCGTCGGCGGGCCCCCGGGCCGGTGGCTCCAGCCCGCCGCGCGCATTTTCGCAGCGGTCGCGCTGGGGCCACTGGTATCCCAGCGAATGGTCCTGACCGACACGGTCCGGTCCGCCGGGCACAAAGACCACCTGGCCACGCTGACCGAACTCATCGAGGACGGCAAGGTAACCCCGGTCATCGACAGGACCTACCCCTTCGCTGACATCCCGGCCGCCATCAGATATCAGGAGCGGGGCCACGCCCGGGGAAAGGTCGTTATCACCACGTAAAACCCAGGTCGCATCGCACTACGCAGTCAGTGTTCCTTCCGCTACGACCAAGCCGGAGCCGCCGATGCGAACACGCTGCCCGAAGACCGAAACGGCAATTCTGCTGGGCCGGCCCAGCGCGTAACCCTGCTCGATGACGACCATGGACTCATCGGGGACCCTGCCCGTGGCGACGAGCCTGGCGGCCAGTGGCCCGGCGGCGGTTCCCGTCGCGGGGTCTTCGGTGATGCCCATTGCCGGATTGAAGAACCTCGCATACGCGACAGCGCCGGCGGCGTCCACCGGATCCGGGCTGTACAGGTAGCAGCCTTCAGCGCCCACTTCTCGCAACGCCGGCACCAGGCGCGCCGGGTCCGCCGCAGCCCGGTCAACCGCTCCGCGGTTACCCGCCGGGACCAGCAGGTGACCGGCACCGGTGGAGACCACCTGTGCGTCCTCCTCCAGCAGATCCCGCTCGCCCAGGCCCAGGCACGCAGCCAACCGGGCGCGGTCACCGGCCACGTCACCGAAGTACGGCGGTGACTGGTCCATCCACACCACGGCGGGCCGGCCGGCCTCGCAGGCCACCTCCACCGGCAGCACCTGCCCGGCTATCTCCTGCCGCAGGCCGCGGCCGGCGGCCGCAGCGGCAAGCCGGCCCGCGGCCTCGAGCCACAACCAGGCACCCAGTGCGTTGTGCCCGGCGCCGCCGACCTCGGCGCCAGCCGGGGTAAACGAACGCAGCCGCACGGTCGCCTCAGGCAGTGATGGGCGCAGCAGGAACGTGGTCTCGGATTGGTTGAATTCGCGCGCGATGGCACGCATCTGCGCCTCGTCCAGGCCATCGGCATCGGGTACCAGTGACAGCGGGTTGCCAGTCAGCGGACCGGTCGCGAAGACATCAACGAAATAGAAGGGCACGCGGCTAGGCATGAGCTCATCCTCGCAGCACGTGTGCGGTCGCGGCTTCAGGCCGGGGCCGCATGGTCGTGACCGGCGGGGAGCGCCGCGAGCTGCTCGGCGCGGTCGGCCAGCTCGCGGGGGTCCACCAGGCCCTTGGCGGTGGCCGTCCGCTCCAGCGCGCGCAGCCAGCACTCGTAGTAGCTCCAGCCCTCCCCGGACGGATGGGCCGCGTCCCAGTCGCCGATCTCGCGGATCAGCGCCCAGCGGAAGTCTTCCCAGTCGATCAGGCCGGTCTCGCTGAGGGCCAGCGCCAAGCCAAACGCCCGGCTCTCCCACGGCGCGGCAAACACCAGCTCGCCGTTGTCACGCGGCGGTGCCGCGGGCCCGGAGGAGTCGAGGAGGCGGGCCGGGTCGGCGTGTCCTCCGGAACCGGTCATGGGGCTCACCTCGGTGAACGGCGGGAACGGCGGCCGTGGGCTCATCGCATCCTCCTCGGAGAACCACCGTTCTCCATCTGGGGAAGTCTCTCACCGGGACGCCAGGATGCGCCGGCCCCGTACACGTTCCTGGACGAACGGCCCTTGGCGGGCGTGGCCGTGCCCTGGCCCGGCCACCCAGCACAGGAGGGCGCGCCGGAACCTGCCGGTGACCTTGCCGCACCGCTGATAACAGAGCGTGACGGAACGACTAGCCGCGTGAGCGGGCTACCATCGGCATACCTGCTCCGGGCGGTCGTTCGGCCTTCGCCGGTAGCCGGTGCCTGATCTGCGGCGTTGCGGCTGTGGCGGAAGGCCTTTGCCTGCGTATGGTGCAGGCAACCATCACGGTTTTGGGGAGGTTGAGATGGCCCAGAGAGTAACCGTCGCCCTGGAAGACGATCTTGACGGCGGCCCGGCGGATGAGACGCTGCGGTTCGCCTTCGGCGGATCGGACTATGAGATCGATCTGAGCAAGAAGAACGCTGCCGCGTTCCGCAAGCAGTTCGCGCCGTTCGTTGAGCACGCCCGCAGGGCCGGGCGGGCACAGCCGCGCCGGACGTCGCGGACCGCGGCGAGCCGTCAGCGCTCCGGCGACATCCGGGCGTGGGCGAAAGACCACGGGATCGCGGTCAGCGAGCGCGGGCGCATCCCGGCGAGCGTGGTGGAGCAGTACCAGGCCGCGACCGGCCAAGGCTGATCCTAGCTGGGCGAAGGCCGGCCCAAGGCCGGGATGGTTGCCCAAGCCGGGGATGGCTGGCCAGGCCGGGATGGCTGGCTTCAGCCCGGGGACCGTGTCAGCCGTGGGCGACCTCGCGGATGAAGCGCAACACGGTCACTCGTACCTGCGCGAAGCCGTATTCGGCGTTGACGAAGTCCACCCCGTGCTCCCCGGTCTTGATGGCGAGGATGGGCTTGTCCCGCGCCGCGGTGGCTGCTCGCACGTGCCTGACATCGGCGGCGAACCCGAGATCCTGGGTGCCGTAGGCGAACAGGGCCGGGACGTGCACTCGCCGGGCGGCCCCCAGGGCGTTCATCCCGGCGAATTCGGCAGGCCCGGACAGGTCGATCACGCCGGAAACCGAGTCGCCGAGGCGCGCGGCGGCGACCATCACGGCGGTTCCGCCCATGGACGCGCCCATCACCACGATCCGCCGGGAACCGTGCTGGCGTGCCCACTTCGCCGCGGCGGCGACTTCGCCCGCGTAGTTGCCATCCCCGGACGGGCTGGCCCCGGCCCCGTCGAAGTCGAAGGCGACGACACGGAACCGGGCGGCGAGCGTCCGTGCGTACGGCCACCACTGGCACAGCGAGCCATTTGACTGGTGCGCGAGGACCACGGCAACGCGCCCGGTGCCGATGCTCACCGCGGCCAGGCGATCGCGGCCTGGGCCTCGCAGCAGGAACATGGCCCGGCGTTCGGATGCGCTCAGGCAATACCAGTCCGCTTCGCCGACGGAGGTTCGCGTCACCGTGGGCGTGGCCGTCGCGGACGGTGCCGGTGCCGCGGCCGCTGACGGACTGGCGGCCGGCGATGAAGCGGCCGGATGGTGCGCGTCGCCGCCGCAGCCGGCCAGCGCGATGGCCGCGGCGAGACCGAGGGCCGCCGGCAGCATCGGCCAGCCCCGGACCCCGCCGCAGCCGCGGCGCCGCCGGAGCCCCGGCAGCCCGCGGCGCCGCAGCCGGGGCCCTGGCAGTCCTCGGCGACGCCCAGGCCCCGGCAAGTCACGGCATTGCCGTTGCGCTCCCCGCACGCCACGGCGCAATCGCTGTTCCCCCGTCATGCCCATCCCTCCTGCCGGGTCAGCCTAGAAGGAAGGCGAAGACGGCCTTGCGCCCCTGGTCGCCAGGCTCGCGGCTCTGGATTGAGTGGGAGGCACCGGGCACGATCACCAGCTTGCCCAGCGGCGCGTGTGCGGCCTCCTCCCGTGCCCACTCCAGCGGGGTGGACAGGTCGCGGTCGCCCGCTAGCAGCAGCGCCGGGACCCGCAACATTGACGTCGGGGAGGCCGACGGTGCGGGCGGGGTGGTCGGCCAGTCCAGGCAGGTTTGCATGATGCCGTCACCCGCCGCGGTCTTGGCGTCGAACGGGAAGACCTGCCGCCTGGTCAGCTTGGCGGTGGCCGCGGCTAGCGCCGGGCCGCGCTCGCCCGGCGTCACGGCATCGGACCCCCACGGGAACCGCAGGTCCGTGCAGAACGTGGCGGCGTGCAGGCCGGAGCTGAACTCCTGGGGCGATCCGCCCGCCTGCCCGAGACCCTTGATCAACTGGTCCAGGTGCGCGGGGTCGCCGTGCCGCGCCGCATGCAGCGCGCCGACGATGTCCCCGAACCCGCGCGGCACGCCGGGCGGGTCCGGGTCGCGGTAGGTCGGGTCGATGAACTCGTAAGTGACCAGCGTGTCGAAGATCGGCACGCCGTCGCCCCGGTGGCGGACCAGCCAGGCCACGTCCTTCGCCGGGTCGAAGCCGCAGACCGGCTTGACCTGGCAGGCCGACCGCAGCACAAGGCCGACCGCGCGCAGCCCCACCAGGTAGAACGGGACCGTCCGGCCGGGATCGGCCTGCGGCACGATCGAATCGAGTACCAGTCTGGACACGTGCCCTGGATGGCTGAGGGCATAGCGCTCGGCCACGTACGTGCCATAGGAGACCCCGTCCAGGACCACGATGCGCGCGCCGAGTGCCTCCCGTAGCGCGTCGATGTCGGCGACCGTGTCCCTGGTTGAGTAGAAGCGCCGGTTCGGCCCGATGCTGCGGGCGCACTCGCGCACCGCCGCCGGTGGCGGCACGGTTATATCGGAGCTTCCCACGGCTTGTTGCAGCGCCGGGCAGTTGATGGCGCCGAACTGGCCGGTCCCGCGCTGGTCGAACATGACCAGCCGGTAGTCGCGGAACAACGGCGCGAGGCGGGATCTGATCCGCGGGACGAACGGGACGCCCGGCTGGCCGGGGCCGCCGGTCAGGAAGAGCAGGACGCCGCGTGGCGCGCCGGTGTTGTTCCCGGCCGCGACCTGGAGCCGCAGCGTGCCGGGAACATGCCCGCTGTGATCCAGCGGCACGGTCAGCATCGAGCATGTGAACCCGGACGCACCAGGACAGGGATGCGGATCGGCGAGCACCGGCCGCGAGCCGGCGCTGGCTGGCACACGGGTACCGGCTGACGCGCGGGTACTGGCTGAGGTACTGCTGGTGACGCCGGTGCACGCGGACACCGCGGCGAAAACGGCCGCCACGGTGACAGCCGGGAGCCAGGACTTGGGCCTCACGTAACCGAGCACACCGCAGCGGCGTATCCAGTTGTTATCCGTCCGGTATCCGGGTGCCCGGCCAGACCAGTCATCATAGGGAGAACGGACGGCCATCCCGGGCGTAAAGACGGCCCATCCGCGCAGGAAGACATGGCTGCCGCTGGAGGCTGGATGCCCGCGCCGCTGGCTTTCCATATCCTGGGCCCTCTCCAGGTGACGCACGCGGTCGTGCCCGTGGCGCTCGGCGGGCCACGAGAACGGGTGCTGCTTGCCGCGCTGCTAGTGGAACACGGCCGGGTGGTCTCGGGCGACCGGCTGGCCCAGGCGCTGTGGGGCGATCACCCGCCCGCCACCGCCCGGCATCAGGTGGCCATCGGCGTCAGCAGGCTCCGCAAGGCGTTCGCCGCGGCCGGGGCAGGGCGTGACGTCATCGGCACCGTGGCTCCGGGCTACCTGGTGGCCGGTGGTTGGCTCGATGCGCGGTGTTTCGAGGAACGCACCAGGCAGGCCCGCGACGCGCTGGCCGCAGGAGCCCTCGAGGAAGCCGCCGGGCTGCTGCGGGATTGCCTGTCACTGTGGCGCGGCCCGGCGCTGAGCGGCATCAACCGGCCCTTCGCCGAGATCGAGGCGGCCAGGCTGGAGGAACGGCGGCTGCTGGTCACCGAGGAGCGCATGGCGCTGGAGCTGGATCTTGGCCGCCACGAGGAACTGGTCGGCGACCTGCTCGCGCTGGTGCGGGAGCACCCGCTGCGCGAGCGGCTCCGCAGCCTGCTCATGCTGGCGCTGCAGCAGGCCGGGCGACGGGCCGAGGCCCTGGCCGCGTACCAGGACGGTCGGCAGGTGCTCGTCGAGACGCTCGGCATCGAGCCCGGGCCCCAGTTGCGCGCCGTGCACCAGGCCCTGCTGCGGGACGAACCGTCCCGGCGCGGGGGGGCGCCGCCCCGCCGGCCAGGCGATCTGGCCCCGTGGCCGGAATCGCCAGTCGCGGGGCAGTCAGCGCCACGGCAGCTTCCGCCCGACGTCCGGGGCTTCATCGGGCGCCGCGCGGAACTCGATGCGCTCGACGAACTCGCCGCTGTACCCGTCGCCAACGGCGCGGGCGACCGCCCGCTGCCGATCGGCATCATCACCGGCATCGCCGGGATCGGGAAGACCGGGCTGGCCCTGCACTGGAGTCATCGCGCCATGCACCGGTTCCCGGATGGCCAGCTTTATGCCGACCTTCGCGGCTACGACGCGCACCGCGGGCCGATGTCCCCAGGCGATGCGCTCGACGGCTTCCTGCGCGCCCTCGGCGTCCCCGGTGAGCAGATACCAGGCCGGCTGGACGAGCGCTCCGCACTGTTCCGCAGCATCCTGCACGGCAGGCAGGTGCTGATCGTCCTGGACAACGCCAGGACCCCGGAGCAGGTGCGCCCGCTGCTTCCCGGCTCGAGTTCCTGCCTGGTCCTGGTCAGCAGCCGGGACCGGCTCGACGACCTGGTCGCCTGCGAGGGCGCACGGTTGTACGCGCTGGACTTGCTGAGCCCCGGTGAGGCTGGTGACCTGCTCAGCCGGATCGCGGGCGACCGGCGCATCGATCCGGCGACGGCGGACCGGATCGCCATGCTCTGCGATCGCCTGCCGCTCGCGGTGCGCATCGCCGCCGCCAGGCTGGCGATCCACCCCCACGATGCGCCGGCCGACCTGGCGGACCGGCTCGCCGATGAGCAACGCAGGCTCCCGGAACTCAGCCAGGCGCACCGGGGCGTGCGGGCCAGCTTCGCGCTTAGCTACCGTGAGCTGCCCGGGCGGGCGGCGATGCTGTTCCGCCTGCTCGGCCTGCTCGATGCCGCCGACGTCGCCGCCTGGACCGCGGCCGCGTTGCTGGACGGGTCCGAGCAGGAGGGCGGGGACCTGCTGGATCAGCTCGTGCGTGCCGGGCTGCTCGAAGTGGCGGGCCGGGACTGTGCCGGGCAGGTCCGGTACCGGCTGCACGACCTGATGCGGCTGTACGCGCGCGAGCGCAGCCTGGCCGTCGATGGGTGCGAGGGGGGCAGGGCCGCCGTCGGCCGCTTCTTCGGCGCCGCGCTGTACCTTGCCGAGCAGGGTGACCGCTGCCTGGGCAATCCCTTTGTTTTTCCCCTATACGGCGGTTCGCCGCGGCTGGAGTCCGATGAAACCGTCGTGCGCCGGGTCCTGGCCGACCCGGTGGCCTGGTTCGCGGCGGAGCGCGCCGTGCTCGCCGGTGCCGTCGCGCAGGCGGCCAGGCTCGGCACGGCGGGATACGCATGGGAACTCACCAGCGCGCTCGGCCAGTTCCTGTCCACCCACCGGTACACCGATGCCTTGCAGGACTGCGCCACCCGCGCCGCCGCTGCGGCGCGCGCCGCCGGAGACGCACGCGGAGAGGCGGCGGCACTGCTGCAATACGCCGACTGGCTCGGCGACGTTGGCCGGTACGGCGACGCGATCCGGAGCATTCGGCGGGCCCTGACCCTCGCCACCGGGCGCGGGGACACCGAGGCCCAGGCAGTGGGAGACACCATGATGGCCATCACGCTCGTGCTGCACGGCCAGGCCGCCCGCGCCGAGCGGGCGGCCCGCCAAGGGCTGGCGCTGCTCGGCCGCTCGGCCCCGCCGGCCGCCCGCAGCCGGGCGCTCATGGCGCTCGGCCTCGTTCACCTCTACCAGGACCGGCCTGACGAGGCCGCAGGGTGCTTCACGAGGGTCTTGCGGGTCCAGCAGGCGGCGGGCAGCGTCCGTGGCCAGGCGGAGGCTCGCTACCGCCTTGGCACCGTGCGGCTGCGGCAGCGCCGGTACGCCTCCGCCGTGCGGCTGCTGACGCAGGCGATGGGCTCGGCCAGGCAAGCCGGCGATCTGATGAACGCCATGACGGCCCAGATTCGCCTCGGCGAGACCCTCCTCGAGATGGGCAGGCTCGACGACGCGCGGCCGTTGCTCGACCACGCCGTCCGCCACGTCACCCCGGAGGGTGCGCCCCGCTTCCGGGCCATCGCGCTGGAGGCGCTGGGGCAGTTGCACCAGGCACAACAGCGGCCCGAAGCGGCAGCCCCGCTGATCGCCGAGGCCACAGAACTGCGCCAGGTACTGGCCGCCGCCGCCCGCTGACCCTCCTGCTGCCGCGCGATCTGGCTTGAGCCGCCGGCCGCTTGGGAGTGCCGGGGTGACACGGATGGATATGGCATGAAGCTGCTTATGATGGCCTCGCGCCTGGACGGATCACGATCGGCTAGCCGCGGCAGGCCTGACGCGACCGGGCCGGCATGCCTGGCCCGGGGCAGCCCCGCCTCAGCAGTGCAACAATGCCGTGTGGACCTTGAAGCGTTCGAGTTGGTGCTGTTGCGCAGGCCCGGGGATGCCACCGCCTACCCCGACGAGGAACTGGCGCGGATCCAGCAGGAGCACCTGGCCTATCACTCCGGCCTGCGCGAGGCTGGCCAGGTCGTGACCAACGGGCCGGTGATCGACGGGCCGGATCCGGCACTGCGCGGGCTGACGTTTTACCGCACCGGCTCCCTGGCGCGGGCGCGGGAACTGGCCGAGGCTGACCCGGCAGTCCGTGCGGGGCGGCTCACCGTCGAGGTCATGACCTGGTGGTGCCCAGCGGGCACGATGAGCAAGCCCGGCCAAGCGGTCTCCACGTCGTGACGCGGCCTGCCGCCCTGGGCCCTACTCCCCGCGGGCCCGGCGCGGGCCGTGGGTATGACCGGGCCACCATTCTCATGGCGGACGCCCCGGGCATCACGCCGGCACGGCCGGGACGAGAGGGAAGCTAGCTGATCCCGGCGAGCAGCCGTGCCTCGCCGTGGTCACGGCAGCCATGCAACGCGACTATCCGCCCATCCCTGACCGTTACGACGTCATACGTCCGGTCGTCGGGGAGCCCGCTCAGGTAACGGCTGAGCCCGGGCGTTCGCATCACCAGGATCACTTGGTCCCCGGCGGCGACGACCTCTTCAAGCTCGGATCGCAGGCCTCGCTCGGCCTGCTGGTGTATGGCCTTGTCCAGTTCATCGCGGCCGCGGCGGACCGTTGGCTGCGGATCCGCCGCGCCCGGATCAACGTAAGTCCATTCCAGGTCCGGGTGCACGAAGTCCATCATGCGCGCGATATCGCCCCGGTCGTAGGCCAGGAAAGCCTCGCGGACGATCCATTCGTTCTCGTTACACATCTGGAGCCCTCATCCCGATCATGCCCCAGCCGGCTGCGGATGTCCGGATGTTCGCCAGCTTCTCCAGGCCGGCCTGTCTGGCACCCTGGCGTGGCCCTTGCACTGGACCATTCTCCTGCCCGGCCCGTTCGCAGGGTACCCCTGAGCCAATCTGTGACCTTGACCCGGGCCACCTTTCGGCCTGGGGCAAACCTCGCTGGAGCAATCAGCCGGCAGCACCATCCCGTTTGACCATTTACCCACCCGAGTGTTGGTCATTTACAGCCTCTTCGTTCACTTAATAGACACCATTCCTTCGGGCGGTCCGGTTTCCTCTGCTGCCTGGTGGCTGGTGAACTGCCGGACCATCCAGCGCAACCAGGCGATGCGCTGCCGTTCGTACTCGATGCCGCATTTCAGCGTGGCGTAGCTGCCGAAGTCCGGGTGCGTCACCGGAGGCGGGCCTGCGTGGTGCCGGGCTTCCACGCGCCGCCGGTCCTCCTGGTACCGGGCCAGGCGTTCCTGGTGGCGGGGGATCTGGCTGGCGAACAGGTCACGCGCAGCCCCCGGATCGGCGGCCCAGGCCGCGTAGGCCTTGAGCAGGATGTCGTCCCGCCCGCCGCCGGCGTCGGCCGGCGGTTGCGGGACCCAGCGGCTCAGTTCCTCCTGCCCCGCCGTGGTCAGCGAGTACACCTTCTTCTGGTGCGGACCAGGGCCGGGCCGGGCATCGAACCGCACCAGCCCGGCGTCCATCAGCCTGCGCAACTCGGGGTGAATCTGGCTGTGCCGCGCGGTCCAGAAGTAGCCGAGCGGCTGCCGGGTGCGGGCGGCCAGTTCGTAACCGGTACTCGGCTGCCGCGCGAGCAGCGCCATGATCGCGTAACCAAGCCGTGAGGTCACGGCACCTCGCCTCCCGGGCAGCGGCCACTTGACGGCAGGATACTGTCGTCACCACTATGTCAAAATAGATATAACGAAGGCGATGGGCTGAGCGCGCGTGCGCGGAGGAGTGGTCATCCCAGCACGGTCCGGCATGGCGGGCGCAGCGGTGCTGATCGCCGCACTGGCCGCCGCGTGCGGGCAGTCCGCCGGTGCCGGCGGGGCAGCAGGCGCCAGCGCGGCCTCGCCCGGCCCGCCGGCCGCGAGCGCCGGTGCAATACCGCCCGCGAGTGCCGGTGCAACACCGGCCGCGGGCGCCGGTGCAACACCGGCCGGTACCTTGCCGGTGGCTGCGGCGTGCGGGCCTCCCGGTGCGCCCGGACGGCTGGTCACGGTCACCGCCGCGGACCGGGTGCGGCTGACCGCCGCGACCGCGGGCAGCGGGCGGCGCGGCGTGCTGCTGATCCCGGAACGGGGCCCGGCGGGCCTGTGCGGCTGGTGGGCCTACGCCGCCAGGCTGAGCCGGTCGGGATACCGCGTGCTGATGTTCGATCACCGATGCACCGGGGACAGCGGCTGCCCGGCCGGAGCCGCGGGCCGGGACCTGATGGCCGACATCCGTGGGAGCGTCACCTGGCTTCACCGGGCCGGGGCGGTGAGCGTCGTCCTGATGGGCGCGTCACAGGGGGCCTCGGAAGCTGTGATCGCGGCGACCCGGCCGCCGTCCGGCGTCACCGGCGTCGTGGTCCTGTCCGCGGACGAGCTCACCACGCCGCTGGCCCGCGGCCCGTACCCGCGGACGGCCCTGGCCGCCGTGCCCCGGCTGCGGCTGCCCGTCCTGTTCGCGGTGGCGGCGGGCGACCCGTACGTGTCGGTCGCAGCCACCCGGCGCCTTGTCGCCGCAGCGCGCTCACCGGGCAAACGCCTCGTGGTGCTCCCCGAGGACTCGGGTCACGGGTGGGACCTGGTCTCGCCCACCGCAGGCACGAGCGCAGGCGCTGCCTTCCTCCGCACGGTCGGGGCATTCCTCGCCCGGGCCAGCCCGTGATGGCCGGGGGCGGGCGCGTCGTTCCGCACGGGCCGCTGTCCCGGGCGTGGCCGCTGCTCAGCTGCCTCGCCCTGATCGGCGGGTGCGCCACCGGCCAGCCCGCTGCCCCCGCCGGTTCCGTGGCCTCTCCCGCCCGCGCACCGGCCAGCCCAGCCGCATCGCCATCGCCTGGTCTTGACGGCTGCCTCCCAGCTGCCCGGTCACAGGTAGTGACGGTGCGCGGCCCGGACGGCCCGCTCACCGTGGGCATTACGGGAACCGGCCACCGGACGGTGATCCTCTCGAACGCGAGCGACGAGAACCTCTGTTCCTGGCTCCCGCTCACCCGGCGGCTGACCGCGCTTGGCGACCGGGTCGTGCTCTGGGATTACGGCGGCAGCGGGCCCGCGGCGGAGCTGTTCGCGCTGACCCGGTGGGTGCGCCGGTCCGGCGCGCCCCGCGTCGTGCTGATGGGCGCTTCGGAAGGGGCCAAGGCATCCCTGGTGGCGGCGGCCCGACTGGGCCGCGGGGTGCGCGGCGTGGTCTCGCTGTCGGCGGAGGCGGTGCTGCTTCCGGGTATCGAGGTGGTCCGCTCGGTCGCGCGGCTGCGCCCCCCGTTGCTGCTCGTCACCTCCGCCCGGGACCCCTACGGGTCGGCGCAGGCAGCATCGGAGTTCCTGGCCGCCGCGCCGGGCCGGGACAAGCGCCTCCTCAGGGTCCCCGGCGCCGACCACGGCACCGCGCTGCTCTCCGGGCCCGCCGCGGCGATGGTCCTGCCCGCGGTGCTCACGTTCCTGCACCGCGCGCTAGCAGGCAGCTAGGGCGGTGAGTCCAGGCTGGCCGGATCTGCGAATCAGCGAGCCGCGACCGGTGCGACGGGGACCAGTGGCCGGTCTGCCGCCGGACCGGGCCGGCCAGGCGCTCTCACCCGGGAGTGCCCGGCCCGGCGGGTAGAGTCCTTCGGGTGCGGCTGACGGTGCTCGGCAGTTGCGGCGCGTGGCCGGAAGCGGGCCAGGCGTGCAGCGGCTACCTGGTGGAACACGACGGGTTCCGGCTGCTGCTCGACCTCGGCTATGCGGTCGTGCCACGGCTGCTGGCACGCCTCAGCGCCGGGCAGGTCGACGCGGTGTTCATCAGCCACGGGCACCCCGACCACTGCGCCGACCTCAATCCGCTGCTGCGGGCCCGGGTTCTCGGCGGTGACCCGCTGCCGCCGCTGCCGGTATACGCGCCGCCCGGCGCGCTGGACGCGGTGCTCGCGCTGGACCGTCCGGGGATGCTGGACGACGGCTACGTTCTGCACGAAATCACCATCGGCAGCGCCATGGACATCGGCCCGTTCCGGGCGCGAACGCGGCTGCTGCCACATTCGCGGCCTAACGCCGGTATCCGGCTGACCGCCGCCGGGCAGGTGCTCGCCTACACCGGTGACACAGGCCCCAGCGCGGGCGTGGCCGATCTGGCCCGTGGGGCTGACCTGCTGGTGGCCGAGGCCAGCTACGCGGATCAGGTGCCGGAGGACTTGGCTGATTCCCTGTCCAGCGCGGGCCAGCAGGGCCGGCAGGCCGCCGCTGCGGGCGTTAGGCGGCTGCTGCTCACCCACCTGATGCCGGGTACCGACCCGGCGGCCGCGCAGGCCGCCGCCCGGCACGGCTACCGCGGCGAGGTCGGCGTGGCCGCCGCCGGCCTGGTCCTCGACATGGGCTGAAGCGGCAAGCACACGGGCCCGGCCAGCTGGCCGGGGCCCGTGCGTGATCGGTGCGGCCCAGGAGATCAGGCTCCCTCGGCCACCGGGTAGATCTCGTCGGCGACGAGCCCGTGCGCCTCACGATGCACCTTCGCCGCAGCGTCGGCGTCCGGTGCGTCGACCAGGCAGAAAATCTTGCCGTGCTCCTGGTCGACCCAGTACCGCAGGTAGCGAACGTCGTAGGCGTCCTGGGTCTGCAGGTCGGCGGCATGTGCCTGCGCCACGTCATCGATAGAGACCGGTCCATCAATAGTGTGCGAGTCCATGAACAGCGCCATGGTTAGGTCCTCCTGAAATGTACGAGGTTGCTTCGTCATGCACAGGAAACCCCGGCCGGACCGGGCGCCACATCGGTGGTGTTCCCTATCTTGGCTCGATGACGCCCAGCCGCAGCGCCCTGGCGACGGCCCGCGACCGGGTGGGCTCCCCGAGCTTGCGGAGCACGGCCGAGACGTGGTGGCCCACCGTCTTCTCGGAAAGGAAGAGGCACTCGGCGACCTCGGCATAGGAGAGCCCCTCGGCGAGAAGCTGAAGCACCTCGGTCTCGCGCGC
>Ga0075434_100001636_pt1 | contig 19063 bp, 25 predicted proteins | sample RhiMethybrSRZTD3_FD_75298 | JGI IMG/M metagenome (GOLD analysis project Ga0075434, IMG submission 75298) | Populus rhizosphere microbial communities from Tennessee, USA - Rhizosphere MetaG P. TD hybrid SRZTD3 | ecosystem: Host-associated > Plants > Roots > Rhizosphere > Soil | place: USA... | reverse complement strand
CGACCGTCCGGAAGGCATTCTCGCGCCGCGTGGCCCGATGACCTCGGTCGACGTCGGGAGCGCCGAAACCGGATAATTCCGTCGACCGACACCGCCCCGCCCTGCGTCGAGGAGGAGAGCGCCGTGCTGACAGCGACTAAGGCAGGCGAGGTGCTCGCCCTCGTCACCGAGCACGCGCTCGGCGACCTCGACGACGCGTGGCGGATCACGACGCCAAACTCGCCGATCCCGTACAGCCCGCCGCTCGAGGACGCCCACCTCCCGGGGGCGGACCGCATCGTGCGCGAGGTGCTCGACCGTCCCTAGGCGCGAGCAGGCCCTTCCCGGCGAGATCCGGCGGGGCGAGCGGATCGTGCGCCTCTCCAATCTCGACAAGCCGTTCTGGCCCGAGGAGGGGATCACCAAGGGCGACCTGCTGCGCTACTACTGCGACGTCGCGCCGACGCTGCTTCCGCACCTTCGCGACCGGCCGTTCACGATGAAGCGGTACCCGGACGGCTGGCAAGGCCAGCCCTTCTTCCGGAAGAACGCCGCCAACTACGCGCCGGCCTGGATGAAGCGCGTGGACGTCCAGGTCACGAGCCGCGGAGAGCCGCAGAGCCGGACGATCGAAGCGCCCGTGGTGAACGACGAGCTCGCCCTGCTCTGGATGGTCAACACGGGCTGTATCGAGTGCCATACCTGGTACTCGCGCGTCGACAGGCTCGAGCGGCCGGACTGCGTCGTCTTCGACCTGGACCCATCCTCCGACGTCGGCTTCCCCGCCACGGTCGAAGTGGCACTGATCGTCAAGCAGGCCCTCGACGCACTCGGACTGGCTTCGTTCCCGAAGACCTCGGGCGCGCACGGCCTCCACGTGCTCGTGCCGATCGAACGGCGGCACACCTACGAGGACACGCGCCGGTTCGCCACGGCGATCGCCCGACAGATCGCCGGCACGTATCCCGATCTCGCGACGACCGAGTGGTCGAAGGCACGGCGCCGAGGCGTCCTCATCGACGCGAGTCAGAACGCGAAGGGCAAGACGCTCGCGTCGGTCTATTCGGTGCGGCCGATGCCCGGCGCGCCCGTCTCGACTCCGCTCCGCTGGGACGAGGTGAATGCGGAGCTCGATCCCTCCGAATTCACCATGCACACGCTGGGCGGCCGATTGCACCGGCACGGCGACCTCTACACCGGCGTGCTGACGACGAGGCAGCGGCTCGGCTCCGCCCTGCGGGCGCTCGAGAGCGAAGCGCCCTAAGCCGATTGGTGTCCTGCGCCGTCCGTGCGGGCGGCGCAGGTGCCGGGCCACGGCGACTAACGAATTCCGGCCATCAGCTTCACCACGGGCCGGACGACGAGGAGCAGCGCAATGCCTGCCGCAGCCGCCACCAGCCCCAGCAATCCGAAGTAGACCGGGAGGCTGACGGCGTCGTAGAGCTTCGCGAACTGGCCGCCGCAGACGTCGCCGACGGATGTGGACAGGAACCAGATCCCCATCGTCGTCCCGACCGCGGCTTGCGGCGCCAGCTTCGTCGACGCGGAGAGACCCACCGGCGACAGCGCCAGCTCGCCCGCGGTCCCGATGAGGTTCATGGCCATGAGCCAGCGGCGATACCTTGCCGCTCTCGGCGGCCACGCCGGCGAACACCATCACGCCCATGCTGGCCGCGCAGAGGAGCAGGCCAAGCGAGAACTTCACCGGCGTCGAGGGCTGACGTTCGCCGAGCTTGACCCAGAGCCACGCGAACACGGGTGCGAGTAGGAGGATGAAGATCGGATCGAGCGACCCGAACCAGGAAGCAGGGAAGCCGATGCCAAAGACGGAGTCGTTTGTGTCGTCCTGGGCGAACACGGTGAAGATCGTGCCGCCCTGGTCGGAGACGAGCCAGAACACGGCTGAGGCGGCGAAGAGCACGATCAGCGCGTAAAGCCGGCTGCGCTCCACGGCCGTGCGCCCCGGGGCGACGAGAGTCCGGCCGAAGTAGACGACCGGTAGGGCGACGATCAGGCCGTCGATGACGTATTCGGTGGTCTCGAACCCGCCGACCGCCAGCACGACTGCGAGCAGCGCGATGATGGCGCCTCCGCCGAGACCGATTCGCAGCACGAGCGGATTCCGCTCGGCGCGGGGGACCGGGTGCGAGGGGTGGTGTCCGACCTCGCCGAGATAGCGCCAGCCGTAGACGTACTGGCCGAGGCCCAGCAACATCCCGATGCCGGCGGCCGCGAACCCGATGTTCCAGTCGACGTCCTGCCCCAGGTAGCCGACCACCAGCGGCGCCAGGAGCGCGCCGACGTTGATCCCCATGTAGAAGATCGAAAACCCAGAGTCGCGGCGAGGGTCGTCCTTCGCATAGAGGCCGCCGACCATCGTGCTCATGTTCGGCTTGAGCAGGCCCGTGCCGATGACGATGACCACGAGCCCGATGTAGATGAAGAGGACGTTGTTGATCAGCATCGTGAAGTGGCCGATCGCGATCACGGTCCCGCCGATGAGAACGGCGAGCCGCTGGCCCAGCACGCGGTCGGCAATCCAGCCGCCCGGCAGCGCCATCATGTAGACGCTTGCGCCGTAGAGGGCGTAGACGCCGGCCGCCTCGCCGACGGAGAGCCCGAGTCCTCCCTGGGAGGCGGGCGCGACCATGAAGAGCATGAGGATGGCGCGCAGCCCGTAGTACGAGAAGCGCTCCCACATCTCCGTCAGGAAGAGCGTCGCGAGGGCGCGCGGGTGTCCGAAGAACGTCTTCTCCGTGACGTCTGTGATCACCCGCGGCGGGAGGGCGGCTGCCTCGCCGGCGGTCATCCGCGCAAGCAGCCGCTCAGGCGCCTGGGGAGAAGGAGCGAATCGGCGTCGCGGCCGGTCAGCCGCCCGAACCCGGTCTCGCGCGCCTGCCAGCAGCCGTTCGCGTTCAGCGTGACGGCGTACGTGTCACGGAAGATGTCGGGCCCCAGCGGGATGTCGGCGGTGCACGTACCGAACCGGGGCTCGAACCCGACGCACTGAATGTGCCGCGCGTCGCCGAACCCTTCATCGGAGAGCGCATCGCTGAGCGAGGAGTCCAGGGACGACTCCAGCCGATCGACAGGGCTTTGGATACCACCTCCGCCGCATCCGACGAGCCCCAGCACGAGGAGGAGCAGCGCCAGGCCTCGGCGGGCTGTCACGGGCGCTAGTCAAAACCAGGGACCACCGCGTGTCGACGGACGAGGCCGGTAGTGAGATGATGGCCCCGGGTCTCTGTGTCCGGTCGAAGCACAGCGTTGCTTGCCTCACTCGGCGTGGTCGCGCTCGCGCTTCCCGTGGTTGGCCGCGCGGCGAACGGCATCGTGCGCCCCGAGATCGAGCGCGTCCGCGCCGTCGCGCCGCAGCACGGTCTCGGCGCGGGCCGCGTCGTCCTCCTTGTCAGGGTCAGGTATGGAGGCGCTGGGGCCGCGCTTCGGCTGGCACCGGATTCCGGACGCTCCGCCAACATCGGACGTCTCCTCCTGAGGGTGAGGGCCGGCGGGCGCGCGACCACGGTGAACGACGCGAACGAGCTCGTCCGCGACGCTGGACGGCCGTTCCGACTCACGCACCGGATCGTGCTCGGACGAGCAGTGAGCCGTCGCGCGCTGGCGGTCGGGCGACTGCATGTCGGGACGAACGCCACGCAGGTCGTGCGAGCCGGCGGACGCGGCCTGGTCGCCGCTCCGCGCGCCGACAGTGAGGCGAGCGTCGTCCGCGTCGTCGGGGTACGTTCGCTACCGCGGGTCCGGCCGCGCTGCGAGGCTTCGGCGCTGCGCGCCTCCTACTCGCGGACGACCCGCCTGTCGGTCGTCTGCATGGGGGAGGGCGTCCGGCTGCGCCTCCGCGCTCGTCCGAGGCACGGTCGCGCCCGGCTCGTGAGCCATTCCGGCGGCCGAGCGGTTGTGACCTATCGTCCGTCGCCCCGTTTCGTCGGCGCCGACCGTCTCATGCTGAAGGCGTCCGCGGGCGGCGCTTCGACGAGCAGAGCCGTTCGCGTCGCGGTGCAGCCGTACAAGCTGCGCGCGCTCGGCGACAGCGTGACCGCGGGGTTCGGCTACCTCGGAGACGGGACTGAAGTGGTGTTGCTGCTCGGGTGCACTCCACCCAGCACGCCCAACGATCGCTGCTCCTCGAACTCGCCCAACGGCATCGGCTCGGACTACCCGGCCAACCCGGTCGGCTGGTTGCCGGACTTCGGTCTCTCGAACAAGGTCGCCTGGCCGGCTCAGTTCGCCCAGAGCGCCGGCCTCACCGGGAAGGGTCAGTACGAGAACCGCGCCGTGAGCGGCTCGACGGCGACGGACTGGGCCAGCGGCTATCTGAACTCGACCCTCAAAGGAATCGTCGCCGACATGCCCGACCTGGTCGTGCTCACGCTCGGCAGTAACCCACTGCTCGACAACTTCCTCTTCGACACCGCGCCGTGTCCCGCGACGGTCGGCGACGACGTCTTACAAGCCTGCGTGCAGAAGCTGATCGATGACAACCTGATCGTGCCCAACCTCCAGTCGGTGCTGCTGCAGCTCCTGGCCTCTCCGAACACGCGTGTGGTCGTGTCCCAGTACCACCTCGCGCTTCCCTCGCTGCTCGTCAACGTCGTTTACAGCCCGCACCAGCTCGAGCTCATGTTCGCCATCGTCAACGAGAACATCAGCCAGGCCACGAGCGACCCCGGTTTCGGATCCCGCGTGTTCGTGATGACGCCGCCGCGCTTCAACACCGGTCTCCCTCCGGAAGCCCCATGTTCGTCGTGCCCGACCTGCCCGGGCTCGACGCTCACGGTCGAGGACGGGCCGAGCCACCAATCCGAGGTCACGCAGGACCTCTTCGAGCTCATCACCCCGTTCTGCGGATCGAACGACTACTGGATCATCTCGACCGACACGGGCATCCATCCGAGTGTCGCCGGCCATGCCCAGTACGCGCGGGCGCTCGGGCAGGTCGTCAAGGCGCACAATCTGCTGCCGCCGTTGCCGTAGCCTAGGCAGTACCCCCGAGTGCCCGCAGGGAGCCAGGGTCGTTGAGAACAGGCTCGAAGTCCGCGTCTTCCCGCGCGAACTCTGCGAACCTGGGATAGAGCTGGATCGCGCGAGCGAGGTGCTCGGCCACCGTCGCGACGTCGGCGCCGGCCCTGCTCTCGAAGCACGCGAGGTTGTAGTAGAGGCGCGCCGATTCCGGGTGGCTCTCGAGTGCCTTGCGGACGACGTCAGCGGCCTCGCCGTACTGCTCCTCGCGGTAGAGCTTCATCGCCTCCTGGTTCTCCTCCCACGCATCTTCCAGCGGCGTGACCTCGAAGGCATGGCCGGGCTGCGCGCCCACGGACAGCACCGTCGTGCCCGCCTCCTTCTCGACGGCGCTCCGCCGCATCTCAGGGTCGCCGACGAACACCAGCGTGCCTGCGGGAGCGTCGATTTCCTCGCCTCCGACGGTGAAGGTGGCATGACCCTCGACGACGACGTAGAGCTCCTCGTGCCCCGACCAGGTTTCCGTGTGTTCGCTGATTACGATGCCGGCCTCGTCGCCGAGCCACGCGTTGACGCCGAACGCGCCAATGCCGAAGTGATCACGAATCGCAATCCACCCGTCCCTGGGCGGGATGTCGTGCAGCTGGGTAACGGCGAAACCGCTCACATGTCAACTCGCCGCCTGACAGTTGGGCTGCACGGACTTGCCCTCAACGGTGTTGTCGAAGACGGTGATGTTGCCCCTGTTTTTCACACAGATGAAGTTCTTCAGGATCGTGTTTCTGCTGATTGACCCGCTGAAGGCGGCGTTGTTGACGAACCTCAGTTGCCCACCGATGGTCGAGTCGTCGAGGGCGATAACCCCGGCCCCGACGTGCGAATCGTGAATGGAGACGTTGTTGTCGGCGGAAATCGCAAGCAGAAGGACCACCGCCGTGGCCGCACCGATGTCGACAGTGTCGAACGTCGAGCGCTGGCCTTCGAGATCGACGACCGCGGGCCGCTCGGCGTGCAGGAAGCCGCCTACGTCGAGGAAGCCGCCGCTCGCCAGCCGTGAGCCGCCTGCGAGGAGCATGTTGCCATTCGCGGACAGGGAGCCAAAGACATTGGCGGGCACATTGCCCCGGATAAGGAGTCGTGCGTTCGAGCCGACGTCGACCTTCCCGTTGACATGCACGGTCGTCCCCGGGGCAACCTCGCAGGTGGCACCGTCCGGAACGGCGAGCGTATCGTAGGCCGCATCGGCGGTGATCGTCCCGGTACAGGTGGCTTTGTCGGGCGGAGCGGCGACCGCCGAGCCGGCGATTGCGACTGTCGCAAGCACGGCGGGAGCGGCGATCCAGAAAAGGAGACGAGTTCGCATGGGGTCCTCCTTGGCTGGGGTCAGGATTCGCGTGGGGCGAAGATCGCTCGCCGCGATCGTATTCTCGCGTTCTCGAAGCGCCAGGGCGTGCTCGGAGGCGCCGCCGCGACGCTCTGACGCTCGTTACGCGTCGCGGAGCAATGTGTCCCAGTCGGGCTCGCGTCCTTCAGCGCGCGCCTTCTTCACCTCTTCCCAGCGCCGCTGTCCGCGCTCGTGTCGCTCGCGCGCCCGCTGCTGCTCCTCGGCCTCGCCGCGGCCCTGTTCTCGACCGCGATCCCGGCCGACGAAGTATGCGATCGTGGCGGCCACGCCACCCAGGAAGAGGATCGCGAGGACATCCCCGTAGGTGAGCGTGTTCAGATCCAGGAGAACGCTCACCGTGCCAGCATACGATCCGAGCCGGGGTACCAGAAACTGGCAAAAGGTGAGCCGGGACGGTCAGGTCAAGCGCCGTAGGGCCTGATCCGCCGGTTCTGGAAGCTCAGGTGCCGAAGCCCGAATCGAAGGGCTTCTTCTCCGACGCGCAGATGGTGCCCTTCGGCGGCGTAACCAGCCTGACCAGGTAGGCGACCCGCGCCCGGTCGACGCAGGCGCTGGGATCGTGGAAGCTGACGTGGCCGTAGCCGTCTTGGGTGAGCAGGACGGCGTTTCCGAGTCGCCGCGCGGACCTCACCGCGTTGACATAGGGAGTGGCGGGATCGTGCCGAAGGCCGATCACCAAGATCGGGGTCTTCGTCGGCTTATTCCACGGTCCCCCGTAGTTGTCCTGGCCGCGCACCGGCCAGGAGGCGCACGGGGCCCACAACCACCATCCCAGCAGCCGGCCATAGAGGCGGTCGATCCGAGTGAACCGTTCGATCACCTGCGGCCACGCATGCGAGCTCCTGCGGGCCGGCGCGTCAGCGCACGAGATCGCTGCGGACGTCGTCGCGCCCGCGAAGCCAGCCGGCGTCACCAACTGGCGAGCCTTGGTCGCGAGCGCCGATCCGTCGCCGCGTACCGCGGCGTCGAGGTCCTTCGCGTCATCCGGCCAGATCTCCGGGATCCTCAACGGATTGAACTGGGAGACCAGCAGTTCGGCGTAGGTCAGCTCGCCCGGCGGGCTCGCGGCCGGGGCCGGGATCGGCGCGCGCCTCACGCGCGCAAACAGCTGGTCCACCCGCTCGGCCGCGGTCTGGCCGCCACCGGCAAGCGCGCAGCGCTGCGGCCCCGCGTTCTCGCACAGCGCGAGGAGCTGGGCGAAGACCTTGTCGGCTCCCGACGCCTGGCTGGCGACTCTCGCCTCGGCCCCCTTCGAGTACGGGACCGGATCGACGACCGAGTCGATCAGCATCGCCCTGACCCGCCCCGGGAACATGTTGGCGTAGGTCTGGCCGAGATAGGTCCCGTAGGAGAGGCCGAGGTAGGTGAGCTTGCGGTCGCCGACGAGGCGTCGCAGGTGGTCGAGGTCACGAGCGGTGTCGGCGGTCGAGATGTGAGGCAAGAGCCAGCCGCTGACCTTGCCGCAGCGACGCGCGAGGTCGACGGTCTTGCGCCGATAGCGCTCCGAGGCGGCCGGCGTGGGGACGTCCGGCGACGCCGACCCAGACGTAGTCGTCATCGGCGGCGAGCCATTGCGGGTAGAGCCCGCCTTGACCATGACGGCGGTACGTCCTCAGCCGGCGCATGGGGTGAAGGCCCACCGTTCGACGACCGACGTGCTGCCGTACAGCGCACCCTCCGTTGCGATCCAGAGGGAACCAGCGCCTACCCTAAGCGCGGCACTCACGGTGTAGGGCGGAACGGGCACGAAGGCAGCGCTCGGCTCGAGGCGAGATCGTCGGTCGGCAGCCCGGCATCGACTACCTGCACCCTGCGGCGCCCGGCGCTTCCGACCCACAGGCGCGCGCCTCCGTCCCAGGCCAACCCGCTAGTGGCGTCGTACTTGCCAGAGTTGACGACTGATCCCGTACGCCGATCGACGCGCGTCAGCGTCCTGTCCCCCTTGCTCGCCGCGAACACGTAATCGCCGGCGACCGCTATCTCGTGCGGGACCCTGCCGACCGCGATGACATCGACGATCTTGTGCGTTCTCGCGTCGATCTTGACGACGCTTTTCGGCACGACGAGCGGCCGCGCGTCGCCATCGCGCGTGACGATCGCGACCGCCGTGGCGGCCAGGAGACGGTGCCGACGGACAGCGGCTCGACTGTGATGGACGCCGTCAGTCCAGGCCAGCGTCGATCACAACCGTCCTCAGGTCGGTCATGTCGAGCATCGTGTAGCGCCCTCCGATCCGCCCCCAACCCGTCCGCGTCCCGGCGGCGCCACCGAACGGCTCGTGCGCCTCCCAGTAGTCCGTCGAGTCGTTGACGACCACGTTGCCGACCTGGAGGCTGTCGACGTAGCGGAAAGCGCGTCTGAGGCTGCGCGTGTAGACGGCCGCCTGGAGGCCTAGGTACGAGTCATTGGCGACGTGGAGCGCCTGGTCGTCGCCGTCGACGGCGATCACGGGGACGATCGGCCCGAAGGTCTCGTCGTGGTTGATGAGCGTGTCGGTACCGACTCGATCGACGACGGTCGGTTGGTAGTACAGATTCGTCGGCCGGCCGGAGTCGCGTGACCCGCCGAGGACGATCTCGGCCCCCTTGTTCACGGCGTCCTCCAGGTGGGAGTCCATCTTCTGCGCTGTCGGCTCGTTGTTCATCGGACCAACCAGCGTGTCGTCGTCGTAGGGGTCGCCGAGCCGCCAACGTTCGGCCTCCGCGACAACCGCTGCGAGAAACTCGTCGTGCGCGCTCTGGTCGACGAGTACGCGCTCCGTCGCGCAGCACACCTGGCCGGCGCAGAAGAAGCCACCGAAAACCGCCCCCTTGGCTGCAACCTCGAGATCGGCGTCCTCGCAGACGATCACCGGACCGTTGCCGCTCGCCTCGATCAGCGACCGCTTCAGGCCGGCGGCACGGACGATCTTCTCGGCTGTCGTGTGGGACCCGATGAAGCCGACGCAGTCGACGTTCTCGTCGGTGATCAGCCGCTCGCCGACCTCCCCGGCTCCGTAGACGACGTTGACAACGCCGTCGGGTAGGCCCGCGTCCGCCATGGCCTGCATGAACGTGGCCATCGCGATCGGCGTCCACTCGGAAGGTTTCATGACGATCGTGTTCCCCGCGGCGATGCCCGGGGCGATCAGCTCGACCGGAATCAGCGTCGGGAAGTTCCAGGGAGTAATCCCTGCATAGACGCCGTTCGGCTTTCGGAACGTGAGGATGCGCTTATTGACGTCCTGCGAGGGGATGATCGGCGACTCCAACCGTTTGACGTCCTCGGCGGCGATACGGAAGTTCTCGGCCGTCTCCTCCAGGTCGGGAATCGCCTCGGCGGTAAACGGCTTGCCCTGCTCGAGCGTGAGCTCCCTGGCCATGTCGTCGCGCCGCTCGTCGATCAGGTCGGCGATCGCGTGGCAGATCTTCGCCCGGTCCCAGGCTGAAAGCGCGGCCCACGACGGCTGGGCCTCGCGTGCAGCCCTGGCGGCCCGGGACACGTCCTGCGCGCTCGCATCGGGCACCTCGGCAATCGTCTGACCGGTAACTGGGGAGACGATCTGCCTCACGTGCTCGCCGGTCGACTCGACCCAGTCGCCGCCGATGAAGTTCTGAAGCGTGCGAACCGTGGTCGCCACGAGCGCTCCTTTCGTCCGACACCGCCCGGCGGGAGAATAGATCAGCGGCGCGGCGCTGAAGCACGTCATGGGTCAGGACCCCCGCACATCGGCCGTTCTCGCTCGACGGAGCGGCCCAGGAGTGAACCTACCCAGGCCTCGCACAGTCGATCAATTGGCGGTGAGGGCGAGCCGGCCGGTTAAACAGGTTGGCTTGCCGCGAGTGGTGGGCCAAGGACCTTCAGGTCATCGCCTCCGAATCGCCTGAACGCGTCATCGGCCCGGCCACCGCCTGCCGCCGCTGTGCTGTCGAAGAAACCGTCAAGACCCGCCGGCGCGATGAGGACGAGGAAGCGGACGGGTCTCTCGCCGCGCCCCTCCCATGTGTGTGGCGTCCCGCGCGGGATGAACACGAATGCGCCGGTCGGCGCCTGCTCGAGCCGGTCGGCGAGCCTGACGCGAAGCGCGCCGTCAAGGACGTAGATCACTTCGTCGAGCGCGTCGTGGACGTGATACGGCGGCCCCTGCCCGGGCGAGTTCACCGCCTCGATGACCGTCAGCGACCCGCCGGTCTGCGCCGCGCGAGCCTTGAACACGATCTCGCCGCCGAGCGGGTTTTCGATGCGCTCGCCGCCGCCCGGCGGAAGAAGAACTGCGCCTTCCGACATATGCGCCTTGTAACACATTGTCTCGCGCCCGACCGGCCAGGCGCTCGTACGGTGGCGGCCGGCGCTTGAGAATCAACAACCGCAGCTACGACCTGTTCGTAGTCATGCACCACAGGGCGATGAGGACGTTTACGCCGGCGACGCCGATCGGCCCACGACGCGTGCCAACCGAATAGGTTGCGCTCGTGCGCCGGTTGCTCGCGCTTGCGGTCGTCCTCCTTGCCGGATCGGCATCGGGGGCGACCGCCGGCCGCGTCGTCACCGTGCAGTTCCGGCTTAGGTTCACGAACCAAGAAGCGTTCAGCGGCTCCCTCGCTGGAACGTTCCGCGCCACCGGCGCGATCTCCGCGGCCGGGACCGTCGCCGAGAACTACACGCTCTCGGCCCCGCGGCTGCGCGACCAGCAACCGGTCGAGTCGGTCGCGGGCGCCTCGACGCTGAACACGCGGACGGGGGTTCTGCGGGTCTCGTACACGGGCGTCGTCAGCAGCGCGTCTCCGACGATGACAGTTACGGAAGGGCGCTGGAAGGTCACTGGTGGCACCGGCCGGTTCAGCCGGCTGAGCGGCGGCGGTCGATTCTCGGCGATCGTTGATCTCCCCAGGCGCACCATGGTCAAGCGCTACGACGGACTCCTCAGGTGACCCGCGCTTTCGGAAGCAGCGCGCGGAGCGGCTGTCGGCGGTCCGCTCAGGACTCCAGCCGCCACTCTCGCTCGGCGCCCCTCCTGGGCTTGTTGGCGTGCCGCCTTGCGGATTACGGCGGAAACTCAGTCGCTAAGCGGGTCTTGGCCTAACGGAGCGGCGCAGGAGTCGAACCTACCCAGCCTGGGTTACCAGACCTCACCGGTTTGAAGATCAACCCATACGCTGCTCAAAGGACCGCTGAGCGCCTTCCCGCCGGACATACGGACCAGGATCTCCGGCACCAGCGCCGACAAAGGAGGAAATCGTGTCTGCCAAAATCGTGATGACCGACGGCACGCAATTCGTCACCATCGGATCCGCGACCGCCGCCACCTTGACGAAGGCATTCGAACGGCGGAGCTTCGCCGAGGTTACGTTGAAGGAAGGAACCGTCTACATCAACCCGGCTCACGTCGCGTACGTCCGGGATGAGTGAGAAGTCGTCGCAGAGGGTACACTCACAGTAAGCGACAGTCCCAATCCGACCTCTCTGACCCGTGACACGGCCATGGCGGCCGCGGCGGGCAGAAAAGGAGTGTGGGATGGGCGCCAAAGAACAATCGGCTCGCTTGTGATGCGGGTCATCTACGAAGGCCGAAACGGCTCGCTCACCAGGTTTGTCTGCGAATGCGGCGACCTGAGCTGCTGGGAGACCGTTTCCATCTCGGCCGAGGAGTACACAGCGTTCCGCGCCGAGCACGAGGGCGCACCGCTTCTCGCGCCGAGACACACGATCACCAGGCTCTGAAAGTCGAGTCGCTCGGCGATGGTCGTCTACTCACGACCGGCGGACGAACCGGAACCGTTCGTCGACGTGCGCCGCATCTTCGGAAGACGAGGGAGGGTCCTCGGCGGGATTGCACTTTGCGTCCTGTCGGTCGCCGCCTGTGCGCTCGTTGGCCGACGTTTGACCCACACGAGTTGGCCGCTCCAAGGTGCACACGTGCCGTTGATCTTCGCCGCCGCGGGTGCGTATCTCGCGAGCTTCGGTTTCCGCGGCGTCGGCTGGCACCATCTGTTCCCGATGCGGCAGCGGCCGAGTCGTGCGCGTTGTGTGGCGGCCTGCGGGGCTGCGGCGGCGAGCGGTACGGTGCTCCCGTTCCGGTTGGACTACGTCGTCAAGATCTCGACGCTGCGCCGACTCGGGGGGGTACGCGTCGGATTCGGCACGATTGCGCTGTCGATCATGCTCCTCGGGCTTGTCGACGCGGTCGCGATGCTGCCGCTTGCAGTGTCCGCGCTTGTGACTTCGAACGCGCTCGTGCGAGCGCCTCTCATTGTGGTCGTCGTCTTCTGCGCCCTCTGCCTCGGCGTGCTGGCAATCGGGAAGCGAACAACTCGACTGCCGCTGATAGGCCGCTCGCTCCGCCTCAAAGCCCTGGCGCGACGTTTGGCCGAAGACGCTCGGATCTCGCGCTCGACGCTCACGGCGTGCGCGTTCCTTTGCGGCTGCTGGACGTCGCGTGCGCTCGGTAGCACGCTACTGCTCAGCGCTCTAGGTGTCAGCTTCTCGCCCACGCTGGCCCTTGTCGTTCTCTGCATGAGCGCGGCAGCCTCGATCCTGCCGTTCACCGCCGGCGGCGCCGTCGCCGCAATCGGAGCCAGTGCAGGAGTGCTCGTCCTGCTCGGCGTGCCTCACGAGACGGCTGTCAACTTCTCCCTTGCTTCCAGTCTTCTTCTCACGACGACCGCGCTGACCGCAGGCGCTGTTGGGGCCACGGCCTCGCTGATGGTCACGTTCGGCGCCCGCCGGATCGCTGCGCCGAGCGCAGCATGAGCTAGCCGCCGCCCTCCGATTGGCGCGCCTATCTGAATGGGCGGCCGCCGATGAGGCGGGATACGGCGTCGAGAAACGCCGCGAAGGCGGAACTCTCGTCGAGGTCGACGGCGCCCGGGCCGGCGCTGTCGCCTGAGGTTTCGACGCTTCGCCCGGCATGCGCCAGCGTCACCGACCAGTGTGTGCCGTCTCGCGTTTGCGCGTCCGGCTCGAAGCGTGTGCCGGCCTCGTAGCGGGCGTGCCAACTCCACACGTCGATTCTGTCGACCGTGCGCCAGAACCGATGCCACTGGGCATCCGAGGGAGACAGTCGCAGCTGGGTTGGTTCCTGGTAGCCGTTGCTGAAGCGCTCGTAGAAGAGGTGATCGCCGTCCCACCAGAGCCCGTATGACGTGTCGGCGAAGCTCCCGAGGTAGACGCCGAACTCCGCCGGGGTCGCCAAACTGGTCAACGGCGTGATTGCGGGTGGCGTCGCGCGCGTCCCGGCTCGGCATCACCTCGCTCGATCGCAGCGATCCGCTCCGCCGTGAGCCGCGAGGCTCCCTCCGCGAGCAAGCGCTGAACGAGCCCTGTCGCCTCGGCCGGGTCGTTCAAGGGCCCCGACTCTTCGCCGTGATGCACGATCTTCGCTTCCGTGCCGGCCATTGTGCCCTCCATGGTTCGACGGTTGGCGTCTGCGCCAGCTTGCGCCGGCCGCAGACGCCTATGCGGCCTACCTAAGAGCCAACGGCCACGACGTTCGTCGCCTCGGGCCCCTTCGTCCCCTCGCGGGGCTCGAACTCGACGGTCGCGCCCTCGGCGAGCGACTTGAAGCCTTCGCCTGCGATCTCGGTGTGGTGCACGAAGAGATCCTTCTCACCCTCCTTCGGGGTGATGAAGCCGTAGCCCTTCGCATCGTTGAACCACTTGACGGTTCCGGTTGCCATAGAAAAAACACCTCCCTCACCACGTTACGAACGGGTAAGGAAGGCGTCGGCCGCCCGAACTCGCTCTGAATCTAAGTCCACGGTAGCAGGCGTTCCAGCCTGCGCCCTTCGAACAGTGGTTTCACCGCCGGCCATGCTGCCCCGTCGCGCGCGCCTCTCTAGGTCGGCCGGTTCGATCGATAGGGTGAGCCGCGAGCGTCGTGCGGAACCGGGATCCAGAGTTCGTCATCGTCCGCGCCAGCCGCGTGCCGCCGGGAGTCATTGAAGAGCTCAAAGGGCGAGGTCTGGGGATGCAGCGGTTGACGCGGACGTTCGCGGACGGCCGACGCGAGGAGGCGCTGCGAATTCCGATTGCGTTCGTCCATGCCCTGCTCGACGAACCGGATGGGCGGCGTACGGCCACGTAGGAGTTGCTCGACGGCGTGTGGCTTGGACGCTCGCTTGCCGGAGCCACCGAATACAGACGTGCCGGAGAATCTGTACGGTGGGTTGCGGCAGCGAGAAGACGTTTTCGACGTCGCGTAGCTCGAGCGAGCGCCGCTTTCCCCTCCTCCGTGTTGCAAGAGACCTCGGCTGAGGGCTCTTGGATTTCGACCCGCGGGTCGGTCGGCGCCGGTGCGGTCGACTAGCGAGGAAAGCACAAGCAAAATGACGTCAGAACAGAAAAGCAAACTATCGTCCGACGTTTCGTCCAAGAATCCTGGAAGGGAAATCTCGACGTCGTCGACGAGCTGATGGTTCCCAACTACGCTGTTCACGATCCCGCCGACCGGAGCCGGTTCGCGGCCCGGATGGCGTCAAGTCCTTCGTCATGACGTACCGCATGGCGTTTCCGGACATGGAGATCACGGTGGAGGATCAACTCGCCCAAGACGACCTCGTAGCGACGCGCTGGACCTCCCGCGGCACCCAGACAGGTGCGCTCATGGGCATCGAGCCGACCGGCAAGCAGGTCACCGTTTCGGGCGTGACGATCTCGCGACTTGTCGACGGCAAGCTGCGGAGGAGTTCCACAGTTGGGACATGTTTGGTCTCATGCAGCAGAACAACGCGATCCCGGCGATTGCGCTGGCCTAACCTATGCAGAAGATTGGGGGGACGTGCTCGGCGGTCCGGAGACCGCTCGTGCTCGTGGGCAAGAACGCCGGGCTGTCGCTGAGATCTGCCTTTGCCTCGACGGACCGGTCGCTCGCGATTGAGGCCCAGGGATATTTCTAGGCGGCCGGGAGTCTCTCGGTGAGCCTGATTCAAGGGCCGCCAACGGCTACCGGGTGGTGTGGGAAGCGAGCAGTCCACCAACGTTGAAACTGGCGAATCGGCGAGAATGCGACGGCATGAGCAGGCTCCCGGCGAGGTTCTTCACCCGTCTCGGCGTTCCGTGGCTCTGGGGCGCGGATGTGGAGAAAGGCTGGGTGTTCATGCGCTTCAACGCTGTTCCGATCACGACGAGGCTGCTGGCGCCCCGGTCGTACGCGTATGGCGTCAGCCGCCTACCGCCCACGGGCGGAGCCGTGTTGGCGGTCAATCACCTTTCCGCCATTGATCCGCCTCTCGTCGGGTCATTCTCGAATCGGGCGATCTGGTACATGACCAAATCGGAACTTCTCGACGTCCCACTGATCGGAGAGGCGCTCTCATGGACGGGAGCTTTTCCGATTCGCCGCGGCGAAAGCGACCGTGAGGGCCTCCGTACGGCGCGTGAACTCGTCCGTGCGGGGCACATCGTCGGAGTGTTCGTCGAAGGGACGAGGCAGCGCCTTGGCTATCCGGCCGAGGAGATCCATGCCGGCGCGCTCACTATCGCGATGAAGGAGAAGGTGCCGGTCATACCCTGCGGTGTCGAGTCTTTCGGCTGGTCACTAAAAAACCGGCGTGCTTGCTGTGTTGTCTACGGGCAGCCTATGGAGTTCGATGGGCTGCAGGCCAACGGCCGCGGCTATAAACAAGCGGCAGCGATCGTCCGTCTCGAGATTCTGCGGCTGTGGAGACAGGCGGCGGAAGCGGTGGCCACCCGCGGCCCTTCGGTGCTCCCGGATGGCACTCGCCGGGAAAGCTGGCCTCGCGCCCGCGAGTTTCGTCCTGCCCCTACTTCTCGCCGAGTCAGCGGCCTCGTCTGAGCCCGCACCTAAGCGAGCGCAGCAGGCAGACGCTTGCGCAGGAGGTCATCGTGCCACCCAAAGCATTCGTGCTGACTGTCGGCGCAAAGTCGACGCCACTCTGCTCGGGCCCGGCAGTGAGATGAATTCGTCGCAACCGGAATGCTCAGCATGGGCGGCGGCACTTACCCCGACCGGGGCGCGCGTAGCGGGAGACGTCCATGTGCAGCAGGTCGCCCGGGCAGGGCCACTCGAAGCTGTTGGCCGGCTCCTTGACCGTCGACGGGCGAGGCGAGAGCCCGGCGCGCTTGAGCACCTTCCAGACAGTCGAATGCGCCAAGCCGGTCGCGCCGGCGACCAGGCGCGGACCCCAGCCCGTCCTGCGACGGCAACCGCAGATCAGCTCCTGCAGCTCTCGGGCGAGCAGCCGGGGCGAGAGGCGTGGCCGACTCGAGCGATCCGGCAGCGCCGTCGGCTCGCGGCCACCGTCCAACCAGCGATGCCACCCGCGGTGCGCGGTCGCCGGCGAGATGCTGAACGCCGCCGCCCTCGCCTCCAACTACGTCCCCTCCTCGATCGCTCGCACCAGCGCAAAGCCGACCAGCCAGTCCGAGCTTGGCGTTAGCGTGCACGTACATCCGCGCCCTCCTTTGGGCGTGAGTCCGGGAAGACCCACAGCCTCAAAGGAGGGCCGGATAGAACCCTCAGCCGTTCACAACCTTTGTTAGGCAGGACAGCTAGACCACGCGAGGAGCCGGCTGGTGCCGGCGTGGTTCCTGAACTGCCGTCGCCGAACCTACATTCGGCCCTCATCCTGTTGCTTGGCGTGTGGCTCGCGGTCGCTGCCGGACTGGACTCGAGGGCCGGCGGGCGCTTGCGAGATCGACTCGACGACCTCGCCAGTTGTCTTTTCCTTGGTCGTCAGTGCCACGTCGGCCTGTGAGACCACGCCGATAAGACGGTTGTCAGAGTCGACAACCGGAAGCCGCCGGACTTGGTAGTGAGCCATCAGTCTCAGGGCGTTAGAGAGATCGTCATCGGCGCCAACAGCCACAACTTCCTCGGTCGCGACCTCAGAGACGGGCATGCCTCGCGGGTCCTTCCCTTTCGCGACGGCGCGCACCACGATGTCGCGGTCGGTGATCAACCCGAGCAGGCGATCCTCCTTCACCACCGGGATCACCCCGATATCCTCGCTCGCCATCAACTCGGCCACCTGTGACAGCTCGGTATCCGGAGTCACAGCGCGCGGCCGCGTCGTCATCACGTCTTTGACGTTCGTTCCCATTTTCCGCTCCTTTCGGGTCGATACTTTCCTTCCCCGCATCAACTCCGGCCAACCGTCCCAGGTGCATACGGCTGCGAACGGGGCGATCAACCTGGAATCGGCCCGCTTGAGGATCGGGCATCGGCGACTGCGTGCCCAGCCGGGTGAGGTCGGGGGTGCGAAGAGGATCACTTCGGAGGCCTTTGTCGGATAATCGAGCTCGACCTGGCGATGGCTTGGGGGATTCTTGACTACTCGGAGGGCGCCGACGAAGGGATCGGCCGTTGAACTTCTGCTCTCCCCGATCAAGGTTGGGATCAGCTAGTGGTCATCCTTCACCCAGAGCTTTCCTGGCTAGTGCAGTTCCGATCACGCTCTCGGGCTCGCCTGCGAGCTCGCAAGTCGGATCTCCACTTCCCTCATCGCGCGGAACGCTGCCAGCTCGTACTCGCCCAGGATGAACTGTCGGCGGATTCGATGGGCAAGTCGCGCGTGGAGATCGACATCTAGTCGGGCCCTGGCCTGGAGTCCAGTCAGCGCGTGCGGGTCGGCCGCTGCGTCCTGTCTCCGCTTTGTGGCATACGTATGAATCTGCCGTGGCCGGTAGGCGATCAACCCGTGGAACAAAAGCCAGTCCCAAGCTTCGCCGAATGCACGGAGAGCCTGCTCCCGTAGGAACTGGTCGCCTTCGCATGAGTTCATTCGCCCGACCGCCTTCCTGGCGAATCCACACACGCCAAGCAACGATCCGGCACGACGCTGCATCAGACGGCACAGGCCTTGCAAAAGAGGATCTTCTGGGCCGTTGGGTGCAGGACCCTCGCCTTCCCGAGCGCGGGCAGTGACCCGCGAGGGCGAGCGGCTGATGCCGCGTCAAGCGGCGGGCGGATGTTTCCGGACGACTGTCTTCCGCCCCGAATCTACAGGGGTGACAGTTTCTGTAGGTATCGCACCGAGTCTCTCCGCGACTCGCTGAGAGCGGACGTTGTCGGACGAGATCAGAGAGACCAGTTGGTCGATCGATCGACACTGATGTGCCCATTCCCGGGTGGCGCAGGCTGCTTCGGTCGCATATCCGTGGCCCCAGCGCGCCTGTATTAACGCCCACCCAAGCTCGGGCTGAGCATGACCCCCTGCCTTTACCCAAGTCGACGGCGTCCAGCCGCGTGTGTCGAAGATCATGAGCCCAGCTTGGCCGACCACCTGCTGGCCGGTGGTCGTCGTCTCCAGAACGAACGCACCAAGCCCGTCGGTTCTCCAGCCGGCGATCATCCCTTCGATCATGGCTCGAGCCTCTTCGACCGCTGAGACGGGCTTCTTGCCCAAGCCCTGCATGACCTCCGCGTCCGCGAACAGGTGGTACAGAGCATCCGCATCCCGCGGAGCTGGCACGCGGAGGCTAAGCCTGTCCGTGTAGAGGTGGAGACCGTCCCAGGACGAGGTGTCATGAGCCACACCGTGAGGCTAGACCGGAGCCTGCAAATGCCGCTTGGGCGAGCGTACTCTCGCCAGAGCAGTCCAAGGTAATCGCAACTCTGTGGTCGCACCGAGGACTCTCGTCTGCGCCAGCGTTGCTCCTATGTCAAGGCAGGGCTCGTTTTCATGGTGTTGAAGACGGCGCGAGCGAGGAGTCGTTTGAGACAGCGAAGTGCTTCGCGTCGGCTTTTGCCTTCGGCTGTTTTGC